>Ga0315297_10000001_pt1 | contig 159536 bp, 230 predicted proteins | sample YL17G15_0_MG_FD_203628 | JGI IMG/M metagenome (GOLD analysis project Ga0315297, IMG submission 203628) | Sediment microbial communities from Yellowstone Lake, YNP, Wyoming, USA - YL17G15_0 | ecosystem: Environmental > Aquatic > Freshwater > Lake > Sediment | place: USA: Wyoming | collected...
TCTCATGGGCGGGCTCTACGATCCCATCGTAGATATCGTGAAGAAGTCGATTGAGAAGGTTAAGGACATCATCCGGGTCCCCCTACAGTGGATTAAGCAACACCTCAGCTGGATCACGGATATCTGGCAGACCGTGCGTAAGTTTGAAGTCTCTCTTGGAATGGCTTTTGGAAAGTTAGTTAAGGTCATCGGGGGAGGGATTATCGCTTTAGTGAAGGGAGCGATCGGGCAGATTAAGTCCATCTGGACTTCTATTCTCAGCATCCCGAAGTTCTTTGCCGATATCGTAAAAAGGGTGACGAAGATTTTCAGCATCGTGGCGGGCATCGGCAAGGCGTTCATTATGCTCTCCCGGCCTGTGCGGGGCATCTGGAATATGTTTCAGGGGATCGCCACCATGATGAGGGGGATCGAAGAACGGATATGGGGGATTGGGGAGGCCGTGGGGGGATGGGAGATGTCGGCGGCGAAGGCTTTAGGAGGCTTTGCCAAAGTTCTCATGGGCGGGCTCTACGATCCCATCGTAGATATCGTGAAGAAGTCGATTGAGAAGGTTAAGGACATCATCCGGGTCCCCCTACAGTGGATTAAGCAACACCTCAGCTGGATCACGGATATCTGGAACGCCGCCTTCGGCCCGATTAAGGATTACATCGAAGCCGTGAAGGCGTTCATTGATCTCCGGAAGGGAGAGATGACGACTGAGACGGGTGTGGGCGGCGAGGGGACATGGGGGAAGGGCGGTTGGGGTGACGTCCTCAAGGGGAAATACGGCGCCGCTCCGGAGAAGTGGCAGGGGATGATGACGGGGGCCGCTTCCAGGGCGGGCGTTACGAAGGAAGACCTGGAAACGATCTTTGGGGATGAGTCGGCTTGGCAGGAAGGAGCTATCTCTCCTGCGGGGGCCCGAGGGGTCGCACAGCTTATGCCCAAGACGGCGGCGGGGCATGGTCTTGTTCCGCACGAGAAGTGGGGCTACACTCTCGCTCCCGAGGCGATGAAGGCGAAGATGGAGAAGGCCATGGCGCCGTGGAAGGGATGGATGAAGCTGAAGCAGACCACTCCCAAGATGATAGAGGAAAAAAGAGCTGGGTTTGAGAAGCAGATCGCCATTCAGTCGCAGATGGATGCCGGGGCTCAGGAATATGCCTGGCGCCTCAAGAGATACGGCGGGGATAAGGCTCTTGCCCTTGCCGACTATAACTGGGGATACGTTGACAAGTGGCTGAAGGGGAAGGCCGGTCCAATCCCGAACGAAACCCTGAGCTACGTCCAGTCCAAGACGGGTATTACTCTGCCACAGAGCGGCTTGGACTATCCTATCTCCGCAGAGGTCGGAAAGACGGTAGGACGAAAGACGAACCTCATGACGGGTTACGGGGAAGCTGGAATGGGTGGGGGAGAGGAAACGATGATAACGGCGCCTACTTATGCCGAGGATTATGAGGGCGACATTACCACCGGGGGACTGCCCGAAGGATTGGCTCCTATGCCCGCCGTGCCGGCGCTCAGTGGTCCAGATATCAATTATGGAGGTGGGGGCGGTGGCGGGTTCATAGAGAAGGCCGGGGGAAAGGTCGAAGGCGTCCTCGGGTCGATTGTGGATGCCCTGCGTCGTCTCAAGGGGGATGTCTTTATGGATGGCAAGAAGATCGGCGAGGTCGTGTGGGGGAACATCCGAGAGAAGGTCGAGGCCGAGATTCGGGAAGGAGTGTCGACTCGTGGATAACTGCTGGCGCCAGCAGGGGTACATAAGTCATGATAATTTTGATTTTTCAGGAGAGTTAGTTCCACCGGGGCAGTTTCGGGAGCTACCAGAATCGCCCCGATGAGAGTCCTGATACTCGACACTGGTCTTGCCCTTGATCTGGCCAGGAGACTGGCGCAGGAGGGAGATGAGGTTTACTACTACCTCAACAAGATCAGGAACTATCCGGACGAGTCCGAAGCCCTTTACGGTAAAGGCCTCTTTGAAGAGTGGGGGGTCAAGCGGATCGACATGTATGAGTCCATCCTGAGCTACGTCGACTACGTTATAGCAACGGATATCGGCTACGGGAAGCATCTCGACTACTTCCGGAAGAAGGGGACGCTGGTCTACGGGGCCCCGTTCCTGGGCGAGAGGCTTGAGACGGACCGGGAGTTCGGCAGAGAGACCCTCGCAGGTTACGGGGTGAAGGTCCCGGAGGTCACAGTCCACGATACCAAAGAGGACGCCGTCCAGCACATCAAGCAGAACCCTTCCGGCTACGCCTATAAGTCGGATGAGTCCCGCAACAAAAAGACCTTCGTGACCAAATCTCCGGAGGCCATGATCAAGTTCCTGTCCGGCCTGTCCTCCTCGGCCCCGATCCGGCTTGAGAAGTTCATTGAGGGCGTGGAGATCGCCGTCGGAGGATTCTTCAATGGGCAGGAGTTCCTGGGGCCCAAACTGGTCTCCTTCGAGTACAACAAGACCTTCCCCGGGGATCTCGGGCCGATGAACTCGGAGATCGGAACGGCAATGTATTACGATGACACCGGAGGGAAGGCGTTTGCGGAGACCCTGCAGAAGATTGAGCCCTTCCTGCGGATGGTCGGCTACCGGGGCTACGTGGAGGTCTCCTGCATCGCCAACGAGAGCGGGACGCACGTCATTGAGTTCACCTGTTTCGACGAGAAGACCGAAATCCTGACCCAACGGGGCTGGCTGAAGTATACGGAGGTTGTGGTTGGAGATATGGCCTTAGCTATCAATCCCCTAAATCGTAAGATAGAGTGGAAGAAAATCGTAGGGAAACGGGTGCGGGATTATGAGGGCGAGATGGTTAAAATCGGGAATAAGGCTTTAGATGTTTTGGTCACTCCTGATCATAATTTACTGATTACCAAGAGCGGGTTAGGGAAAACGGTTAAGGCAAATACAATTCCACAAGGATGGTCGTTAATTAGAAGTGGAACCTGGGAGGGTGATGAATTCTCTTATATTGAGATCCCGGAATATATTCATTTTAGAAAAATCGGTCATAAACATAATGCTACCGTTAAGACTGTCCGACCTTTACGGCGGGTAGATGCTCCTATCTTTATGAAATTCTTGGGGTTATTTTTGTCGGAAGGAAGTTTGGGAGCACCCTACAACGGAATGAAAAGACAGGTCATTATTTCTCAAAGTCCCAAGTCTTTACGCCGAAAAGAGATAGAATCTATATTGAAAATCTTTGGTTTCAAGTATTTTACAGATAATTCTTCTGGGGCATTTGTGATATGCTCGATCCAATTATGTTCTTTTTTGAAATCTCTCGGATTAGATGTTAAGGCTTGGGAGAAGAGAATTCCAGGAGAATTTAAAAATTTATCGCCTGCGCTTCTGGAATCTCTAATTCACGGGTATGCTCTTGGGGATGGTTCTTGGCATAAGGGAGATGGTCAATTAACTCTATATACTACGTCGGAAAAGTTAGCCGACGATTTACAAGAAGCTATCATTAAAGTTGGAAAAGTTTCGAATATTGCCACAAGAACCAAGTTCAGGAAACGGCCTTACTATTCTTTATCCATAAGAGACGAAAGAAAGGACTACTTTCTGGACAATCGGGTAATTAAGAAAGAACATTATACTGGAAAAGTCTGGGACGTCGAAGTTGAAGATCTACATACTCTTTTAGTTCGTCGAAACGGGAAGGCATTTTTCTCTGGGAATTGCCGCTTTGGGTATCCAGTATATATCATTCAGATGACGCTCCACAAACGCTTCGGGGAGGTGCTCTCGGGGATCGCCTACGGGACCCTTCTGGATCCACGGTACAGGCCGAAGTGGGATATCTTGAAGCACCGCTGGGCGATCGGGACGTGCTGGTGCGTGAACGGCTACCCCTACACGGAGGTCATGAAAGCCCGGGGCGGTGACTGGTCGATCGTCTACGGCATCGACAAGGCGATTAAGGAAGGGGCCCGGATCGGCTTCTTCGGGGTGGTCAAGGAGGATGGTAAGTATATCGCCCTCCCGGATTACGGGCGGACGGTCTGCATCACGGGACAGGGGCAGACGATCTCCCAGGCCATGCAGGACATGAACGAAGGGGCCCAGAAGATATGGATCCCGGACGGCTTCTACCGCTACGATATCGGAGCCCGCACGATCGCCGAGGGGCAGAATCTTCTCGAGTGGGGCTACGTCGACAAGGACTGGGCGAAGAGTTTCCGTTAACGTAGATAAATCCTATGCTTGAAGATGTGGTGAACCTCAGCTCGTCCATAACACGGATTTTCGATAGGGAGACTGGACTTATAAAGCTCTTCGATTTCGACGGGCCAATAATTATCCAGTTTGCCTTCGATGGAATGGTTTCAAACCAGATTCTTCTAACTTCGAGGATTCCCTACGATGGGTAAAGTATATGTGGGACAGACGGCTCTCAGGATTCGGGTGACGACGGGAGTTAGTCTCGCCGGGGCGAAGGAGGTAAAGATCGTGATTAAGAGGCCGAACGGATCTCGGGTTACCGAGACTGCTACTGTGGAAGATCCGGTCACTGGGATTATCTACTACGATGTAACCTCTGCCACTTATTTGAATGAGTTCGGAAATTATGTCGTGCAGGCTTACGTGAAGTTTTCCGACGATAGGATTGCTTATGGTGAAGAGGCTATTCTTCAGGTTTTTACGGTTTCTGTTATCTAAGCCTAGGTTTTCGGTAAGTGCCAAGGCTAAGGTCAAGAAGCCTGTGATAAGAGCTAGGGTCTATCGTGCTTCCACTGGAAAGTGGGAAGATTTAGGGATAATCTCTAAGTAGAGGAATTATGGCTACCGTTCTGACGCATGTCGGCGAGAATTGGATTGTCGATAAGCTGGACGAAGTAGTTCAGACCACGGCTGAATACATCGCTTGGGGAACCGGTCCTGGGACGGCGGATAAGAACGATCTTGCTCTCTTTGTCGAAGCGAGCGAGGCTAGGGTCGTGGCTTCCCGGTCCCAGCCTGCGACCAACAAGATTCGGTGGGTTGGAATACTACAGGCCGATGCCCCAAAGACGATTACGAATGCGGGGAACTTCACTCTTGCCGCAGGAGGGACGCTAGTCGTTCATGGAGACTTTACTGGGGTTCCATTATCTTTGGGGGACCGAATGGAGTTCACGATCGATTTGGAGATTACCTGATGGCTGAAGGCCCCGGATTCATACAGGTTCCTACCGATGGGGCGGGGAAGAAAACCCGGACGAATGTTCGGGACGTCTCCGGGAACGAGGTTCACGAGCAATTTATCATCGGAGTCCGCCCGAATGGTCTTGATCCCTACGTAGGTCTTGCGATGAGGGTTGATGAAGCCAGTAGTGACGTGACCTATATCGGCGAGGCTCCTACCGGGACGGCTGGAAGTGCGTCATCTTGGAGGCTTAGAAAGATGATTGTCTCCGGGGCGGTGACTACGGTGCTTTGGGCTGATGGGAACGAGAACTTTGATAACGTCTGGGACGACAGAGCAACCACAGTGGTGTATTCATAAGTTATGGCTGGAACAGTAACTGCAAATATGACCGACATCAGTATGTGTGAGTCCACTACGGGTTGGACTAATGTTGGGACTGGCACACAGGCTCAAAATGATACATCAGTCTTTGATGCTATAGAAGGAACTTATTGCCTTGGGGATTATAAGGCATCCTCTGCTAACAGAGGAGCACGCTGGGATTTGGGTGCAGGCGGAACAAGCCTGTCCGGAAAGATGGTTCTTTTTTGGTTTGCTTTCAGTAAGAAAAATTATGGAGCAAACCCGATGAGGATTAGGTTGACCGATACTTCCGGAAATTATAGCGAGTGGAATATGTTCACGGCATCCACGCTACCGCATGGGGGATGGATACCGTGGGCTCTGCATACGAGCGTGACACCCGACACGACGAGTGGAACATTGATTTTGACTGCTGTGCGATATGTGGACTGGCGATGCGATACAGTCTCTGCAAAGGTTTATATTTACTGGGATGCTGTGAGGTACGGATACGGCTTGGACATCAAGGCCGGAACTTCCGGGGCTCCGGCGACATTTGAGGACTTTGTTACAGCAGAGGCTACCTTCGCCTATGGAGTGGTTGAAAAGTATAATGGAGCCTACTTTGTTCAGGGGATACTCCGCATGGGGGATGGAAGTGGAACTTCCGCTACATATTTTAAGGACTCAAATCAGGTAGTTCAATTCAAATCAATGAAGGGCAACCCGACTGGCTTTTACGAGATAAAAGGGCAAGGGAACGGAACGGGAGCGACAGAAATATACTTCGGGTCTAAGTCTGGGACGGCGGGGATTGGTGGTTGCTTTGTTCGTGCTCCGTCTACTTCAAAGTGGAAGCTGACAATGACCGATACGAATATAACGAAGTTCGGATTTTATGGATGCACCTTTGTTTATGCGGACACCATTGAGGGGCAAGCTTATAACGCCAACCAGGAGTTTTTGAACTCGAACTTCATTGCCGGTGCGGAGATGATACCCTCCACCGGAGTGGTCAAGAACTGCAATTTTATCAGTTCGACGTCTTCTGCGATTCGGATGAGTAGCACTTCGCATAATATTACGGATTGCTCGTTCATCTCATGTCCGAGGGCGATTCATATTACGGTTGCTGGGCCATTCACGTTCAGTAATTTGGATTTCCTGGGGAACACTTATGATGGATATAGTAACTATGGAAGTGCGATTACTGTCAACTATGACCAATACTGTAGTCCAGCACCCTCGTCATACGACCCTGCCGGGGATACGATTACCTTTCAGACATCCGTTACGTTGGTTGTCCGGCATGTGAAAACCGGAAGTGAGCCTTCGGAATATGTCAGATGTGCTATTTACAAGGTGTCTGATGGGACCGAACTTATGAATGCTAATGCGTCAACAGCCGATGACCAGAACCCCGGATATTATAAGGCATCGGTATCGTATACGGTGACAGGAATAGCTGTGAAGGTAAAAGCACGAGAAAAGGGTTATCTGCCGTTTGAAACGACTGTGACGATACCTTCTACTGGTCTGGATGTCACGGCTGTTTGGCAGGTAGATCCGAACTATTCAGTGTAAAGTTAACTTAAAGGAGAAGAAATGCCAAGTGGAAACATCTCACGGATGAAGTCCATCCTCGCCAAGCCGATGGAGGAGCTCTCCGAGGAGGACAGGGGGTTTCTCGTTCGGAAGCAAGGATGGCTTTCCGATGAAGAGAGGATCAAGTATGGTGGAGTTCTCACCGGAAAGTCTTGCCCGGAGGTGATGGACCTGCCTCCGTCTGTGGTGGCAAGGGAGAGGCTTGAAATCAAAAGGAAGAAAGGGAGTAAGTAGCGATGGCTATCTACGACGATTTCCATGTCGAAAGCTATACCCAGAAGAGAATTAGACACTTTTCTGGCTCGACCGTCTATACTGCAAATGCCTTCTACTCATGGTTGATGGATGAGTTCGATGAGCAGGCGCAGATGGACGACGATGTGCCGATGTCCGCCCAGACGCCCTATGACTATAAGCTCATCAATGGATGGTTCATGGACGATGCGTCCTTCCAGTTCCTCAAGACTGGAGCCATCACGACGGATGGTTATAGCGGGGCTGTCCGGATTCTCAAGATGTCCGCCACGGCTTACACGCCCTGCGTTGCTGGCGATATCGGTGATGTCGTTCTTGGGGGTAGCACCGGGGACACTGGTGTCTTGGTGGATTACAACAACACCACGAGGGAGTGGTGGGTCCGGATGGATGCCGCAGATGACCTGTTCGATGTTGCTGAGGGCATCACCGGGCCTGGGACAGGCGCAGGGACTACGATTGGGCCGAGCACGTCTGGGGAAGACCTGTGGTCGAACATCTACACGCTTGGAACGATCGCAACGAATCCCTATGCGTTGATCTACGTCTACCAGTATGACGAACTCCTGGCGGGGTGGTGGCCGAGGGGACACATCGACGTGCTCCTCAAGGTCAAGGAGTCTGGGTCGGAGATCGCCGGCGGGGTTGTCGCGGTCTTCAACCGCCAGTATGGAGACTTGTTCGATCATTACGAGATCGACCTGTCTGCTGGTGGTCGTAACGCCGTGCCTTTGGCGACGGCGACCGACCTTAACAACGACGATGGGCTCACGCAGTCGGAGCTTTACCTGATTCCCGCCGCTACGACAGGATTTGTCGTAGGGAACTTCGTTCGCGGCGTGACGAGTGGAGCTTACGGGGAGCTCATGGCCACTGCCGATACTCCGAATAGGTTCTATCTCGGAACGGTCAAGGGGACGTTCCAGACTTCCGAGACCCTGAAGGAGACGACCAATGGTCTTGCGTCGGGGGACACGGGCGACCAGACCACAAACGATGCTTCTACCGCCTTCGTCAACGTGGTCGCTGGCTACGGCGGCTCCGGGAAGATCCTGGTCTACACGGTCTCCGGAGAGCTGGACTACAACGCAGAGACTGGAAACTTTGCCGTTGGCCTGACCGTGACTGGCGGGACATCCGGGGCTACCGGGGTCATCCTGGCTATCACGGATGCTGGGGTGACTGGAACGCTTGTTCTTGGAAACGTCATCGGGACGTTCCAGGATAACGAGCTCATCACGGACACCGGTACGGGTTCTGCGGATGCCAATGGAACGCTGGACCCGACTGTCACGACGGTGAACAAGGCTTACCCTCTGGGGACAGCCTTTCCGTATAACGTGGTGATCGATCTGAATGGCGACCTGCTTCTCGACTTCTACAATTACCTGAAGTATATCACTCGAGAAGCACAGACCTTTGCGCTCTACAACTACAACAGTTCGATCCGCATCTTGGAATTTGCGGCTGGAGGCTATGTCTCCTGCGTGGAGTCGGATGTCGGAAAGGCAGTCGTAGGTGGAAGCACCGCCGACAGCGGCAAGCTGTTGTCTTACAACAACAGCACCCGGAAGTGGTACGTCAAGATGGACGCCTGCACCGGGGTTCCAGCCTCCGATGACCTGTTCGATCAGGTCGAAGCCATCACAATCACTTCGGGAACTGGAGCTGGGACAACGACTGGGGCTTCGTGTTCGGCACCCCAGGATGGCGCAGAATACGTCATCACGTTCCCGGGTTATTCGCCCGTCAAGGCTTCTCCTCTCGGTGCGTTCGCTGGGGGTGTCTACTTCGGTGCGAGAGGTGTCTGGATCGAGGATATGGACTCTGGGGACATCAAGAACTACTCCCTGACCGATGCCGATGGAGAAGTAAGGAACCCGCCGAACATGGTCAACATCGTTGTTGGTTCTGTTGTTGCGGGAGACAAGGTCGCTGTGTTCGAGACGACCGGGGACAACTACATCATCGACAAGAGCCAGTTCACCTGCTACGGTCAGATCACTGCTCAGACCTATGTAAGAGTGGTCGAGGCCATCCCGAACGACACTCCGTTGGAGGGGTATATCCGGGTCTGTCAGAAGACTGGTGGGGTGATTACGGCGGAGCAAAGGTATCACTACACGAGCTGGAACAACACTGACCAGCCAACGTATAGCACCTTTGTTCTCGATGAGTCAACGACTCAGGCGTATGACTCCGATGACACTGCTTACGTTCCTTACATCGACGAGGCGGCCGCTGGAACTTCCGTGACGGTTCAGGTGACGTATACGGCGGCGAGAACTGTGATGGCAGTCGTAAGGCGCTATGACGGGCTAACGCCGCCCGGGGACAGTATCCTCCCGTTCCGGACGAAAGGGTCCATCGGGTTAACCGGATATGCCGCCACGGCCATCAGGACTCCGGACGGGATTGTCACCTAACATGGCAACAGAGAAACCGACCTACGAGTTGTCTGCTCTGTATAAAGCCGTGTCCCAATGCGAGAAGAACATTGAGGCTTTCCGGAAGGCCATCGTGCAGGAGGAGGAGCGTAAGAAGCTCATGGAGGGTTATATCCTTCAGCATGAGAAATACGAAGAGGAGCAGAAGGCTCTGGTCGGAAAGGGATAGGGCTTGTGGGTGTCGAGTTCGATCCTTACAATAAGTGGATTAAGATCACGTCGCCGACGACCAATATCTCGGCTCTCGAGATATACAGCGAGGCGATGGATTGGGGGGATGAGCTCTCTAACTTGGTTTTTGGCCCTCCGATGTCTGCGGTGGGGAGGTTTGGGATGGGAGGCGGGGTCTATTCCGACTCGATCTTCATCATCAACGCATCGGATGGATGGAAGATCAAGCCCTGGTCTGGTAACTACCAGCTCTTGATTACGGGGACGATAATCACGAATGATGAGAGCCCGCTAATGGTTCTGCCGGATAGTGGGAATGTCGAGGCTGTGTTCCGGGTTTCCTCTCAGGCTACTGTCGTTGAAGCGATAACTGCATCGGGGGTCTGGGACCAGATGGTCTCGTCCCACCAGACCCCCGGGACGTTCGGGGAAAGGGTAGGAAAGAAGCTTTTGGATTTCATAAGGTATGTTACGTTTAGATGATCCATCCGCTCATAGACATGATGTGGTGGCCGGAAGTAATTCGGAAACTTTTGGCCGTCACGGAGGTGAGTGTTCCATCCATCCATCGTGGGATTTTAAAGTCCATGATGGTGGTCGAGACATCTATTACTGTAATCAGGCGGATGACCGGGAAGTCTTTATTAGCTGTTTCGTCTGTCCAGGCCACCCTCAGTCGGTTCGTGCAGAAAGTCCTGGGGGCCATCTCCGTATCGGTATCTCGCATCCAAAGATTGATATCGAAGGAGCTGAGCGTTTCGGAGGTAGCCATTCCGGTTTTGAGGACCGCCCGGATATTCGTTCAGGTGCTCTCAGTATCTGTTTCCGCTGTGGCTTCCATTGTTTCTCGAACGGTTCACCTTGTTGTCGTTGAAATAGTTAACTTGTACTCGAAGATAACAAAACTTTTTGATTTCTGATGGCTAGCTTTCTGATCATGGACACGGCCCTGGCGATGGCGCTCGCCAGGAGGCTTCGGGATGAAGGCCACAAGGTCTTCTACTGGGTGAACTGGGCCCGGGCTCACCCGGAGATTTACGAGACGACCTACGGAAAGGGCCTCTTCGAAGAGTGGGGGGTCAAGAAGGTGGAAGGTTTTCTCGACATCGCCAAGTCGGTAGACTGCGTGGTTTCCACGGACGTCGGCTTCGGTCAGGACGTGGACGGCCTCCGGGAAGACGGGATCAAGGTCTTTGGGGCCGGGGCGGGGGTCGCCCGGCTAGAACTCGACCGGAAGGTCGGGAAGCAGGTAATGCGGGACGCAGGGATCCAGACACCCCACTCAGAAGCCTTCCAGGACGTCAAAAAGGCCATCCAGACCGTCCAGAACGGCAAAGTGGGCTACTGCGTCAAGGTTTCCGAGATGATGGCTAAGGGGACGTATGTTGGGAGGGCACCGCAGGACACGCTTGATTACCTTGAAAAAGTGAAGGAGAAGGCCGGGGACAAGGCCGAGCTTATCCTCGAGGAGAAGATCGAAGGTGTGGAGATGGCGATCGGGGGATTCTTCGACGGCAAGAAGTTCATCCAACCTCTCTGCCTAAACTTCGAGGAGAAGAGGCTCGTGGCCGGAGGGCAGGGGGCCCTCACGGGGGAGATGGGGACCAGCCTCCGGTACGTGATGGGCGGTAAGTTCTTCGACGAGACCCTGGCAAAGCTCGAGGGGATTCTAGCTGAGGGCGATCGCTTCCGGGGCTACTTTGATATCAATGCGATCGTGAACGAGGACGGGATTTTCGGGATAGAGTTCACGGCACGGTTCGGGTATCCCCTGCTCCTCATCCAGATGGCCCTCCATAAGGACGGGGTCGGAGATCTGCTCATGAAGTGCGCCTTTGGGGAGAAAGATATCAGCCCCCAGATCATGAGGGGTTGGGCGGTCGGGGTGACTCTCAACATCGGGTCTTATCCCTTCGATGAGTGCTTCGAGCAATACGACTGGGAGGTCGTGAACGGGATTCCGGAGGCCGAGGAGAACGGGTGTGACATACAACCCTTCGGACTCGTCCTCGAGGACGGGATCTACAAAGTCCTTCCCGGCATGGGGCGGATTCTCTGCTCGAACGGGGTAGATGAGAGGCTTCCGGTGGCCCGGCGAAATGCGCTCGATGCTTTCGATTACGTCAAGGTGAACGATGGCCACTACCGGAACGATATCGGCATGCGGGTGACCTACGCCGGTGAGCGGCTCAAGAAGCTCGGCTATTTCGATGACGATCTACTGCGGAGCGTGGAGGAAGCATGAAGTCCATGCCCTTCGGATCCAGGCTTAACAAGGCGACCTACATGACGGAGGGAGGAGTCTCCTTCTGGGATGCAGACTTCGTCGACGTGGCCGGGAATACGGACGATCTCTTCCTGGCCTTCACCGGAGGAGACCGGCTCGACTATATCGCAAGCCGGGCCTACGGGACCGTCCACGGCTGGTGGGTAATCGCATCGCTAAACAGGATCCAGCTTCCGGTGACCGATCTACAACCGGGAGATCTCCTGCGGATCCCGTCCTTTGAGAAGTTCGGGGCGTTATGAAGATAGACTACGACTTCACTACGCCTTTCTGGGAGGTTAGTTTCCTTCGTCCCGTGATCGGGAACAACGAGGCGGTCGACTGCCCTCGGAAGTTTAAATATGAGAAGCGGTGGAACGAGGGGGACAATAACTTTCCGTCCTTCCGGCATTACATCGATGAGATCAATTTGAAATATCGATTTGCCGATGGTCTCTATGGGGGGATTTTCACGGGGTCGATATCCTTGAGGCCGGATATCGAAACGATCCAGAAATATATGACCGACAAGGACTCCTGGTGGAAGTGGATGACCGGGATCCGTCTTCGCTTCGGATATCGTGGGCCCAGCCCGAATGCCGCGACGTTTCCCGTTACGGCCTTCGCAACGAATCCTAGGGGCGGGCTGTCCCTGCAACCGGATATCGGTTTTGACTTCGCTTTTATGGGTTCTGGTTTCCGGCTCGGAGAGGAGAGCGGTCTTATCTTGAAGGGGACAAAGTCCGTCGAGGACTTCCTATCACAGATCGTGGACGCCTTCGATCTCAACGCCGACTTCTCGGAGGAAACCAAGTCCGTCATGGAACAATCGATCTCCCTCAAGGATGAAATATCGTGGAGGAAGGGATCGAAGCTTCATGACGTTTTGTATGCGTTCTTTTCAAAATTTACTCCTGCTCTCGATTACACTGTCATGCCAGGAGAGGAGGATTCCGATGAGAAGCCCTGGCTGAAGATTTTTAAGAGGCAGGATAAGAAAGAGTCGTCCATCCCGAAGCCGGAGGTCAAGTTCGTCTGGGGGAGGCCGATTAACCTGCAGGCCGATCCCCCGATTGTCCCGATCGAAGATTTTGAAACCGAGACGAATTGGAACTTCTTTACCCGAGCGTTCACCAGCATGGAGGCGTCCGACGACGTTAACTATCTCACCAAAGAGAAGATGCAGGCTGTCAGACGGACGAGGGCAAAGGCACTTTACGATGTCGCCCCGGCCCGGGATAAGGTGACCCTATCGAAGAACGATGATGTCGCTCAGAAGTTCGGAGACGCCGGGCTGGTCCTGAAGTGTGTTGTGAGGGTTCCGAGCCTTCCCAACCTGCCAGTCGGAGGTGCCGCCGGAGTCATGATCGGGAATAACTTTATCGGAGGGGAGGACGCTTTCTGGCAGATTTGGATGATTGAGCATACCCTTACCAAGTCCGGATTTAAAAGTAAGGTTCATCTTCAAGCTCGCCCGGTGTGGGCGGCCATGCTTGGAGGGTAGCGATGGGAGTCGTAGCCGAACTGTGGGACACGATTGCCACGAGGGGCTTGGAGGCTCTCGGTCGCTTCTATAGCTTCTACCGGGCAAAGGTTGTCGACAACAAGGATCCCGACTTCCTGGGTCGGATTAAGGTTAGCTGTCCCTATATGAACCGGGGGGCCGACCTTCCGCAGTGGGTCATTCCCATGTCCTCCTATGCAGGAAAGGATCACGGTTACTTCTTTGTGCCGGAGATTGGGGAAGGCGTTTGGATCATGTTCGAGCGGGGCGATAAGGACTACCCGGTGTATATCGCCCAGTGGTGGGGGACGGGAGAGATGCCGAAGGACATGGCTAAGAGCCCGCCGACTGCCCGGGGGATCAGGACGAAGGCCAAGCACCAGCTTCTCTTTGAGGACGATCCCGCCAAGCTCAAGGTCGAGCTCCGGACGTCCAAAGGCCACATCATCCAGGTGGACGAGATTGCCGAGACCATCCTGATCAAGACGGTTAAGGGCATGAAGATGCTCTTTGAGGATAAGGCCAAGAGGATAACGGTCACGGATGCCGGAGGGGATACTCTCACGATGTCCAACGGGGTAACGAAGGTGGTTTGCAAGACTTCTGCGGTTCACGCCAGCGGCAAGGCGTATATCACCAGTCCGAACGTCATTCTCGGCGGCGACACGGCTTCTTCTCAAGAGAGGATTCTGAGGTATAAGGATATGGATAAGTTTAAGTGCCCGATAACGAAGCAGGGTCACAACAAGGCGCCTATCCAGATTCCTCCAATTCCTGTTGGGTCTGGACCGGCAAAGGCGATAGACTGATGGCACTCAATAGCGCCCGTCTCGGAGAAGCACTGAAGACCAAGATGGTGGGTGTTTCCGGCGGTGCAAGCATCGAAGAGGTGCTTGGACAGCTTGGATTGGCCATAGCCCAGGCTGTTGTTGAGGAGATCAATGCCCATGCAGAAATCCAGACGACCGGAACAGTGCTTGCCGCGATAACCGGAGCCGGAGGAGGCGTTCCCGGACCGATCCAGGGGACGACGGTTGCCCCGGCTCAGGTGATTCTGCCGGAGGGATGTGTCAAATGATGATCAAGGCTGATCTCATTCAGGCGATCAAGACGTTAGTCGATTCCCGAGGGGAGCAGTGGACGAGGCTCGGCCTTAGCTCTAACGGGTATGCCTGGGGAATAGACAAGGGCATAGACGCCATCCTTGAGGTGCTTGCGAATGCAGAGAGCGCCGATATCCAGGCTATTAACTTGAGGGTCGACTCCGTCGTGGCCAAGATCAACGAGCTGATCGACCAGTATAATCAGCTGTTAACCGATCACAATACCCCAACGGTTCCGTCGACTGCTCACACGGTTCAGAGGCTTTAATGCTGTTAGCAAACGATATCCGTTACCTGACAAGCCTTCTCTCGGGAACCGACCCGACGAGGCTGTTCCTTCTGCTCGAGGAGCGATCGCTGAAGGAGCTACGGGACGTCACCCCGAAGAAGATCCGGGGTCGGGCGGCGGATATCATTCCCATGATTCAGACGATCACCCGGGACGGGCGGTACATCTACAAGACGGTCACTCTGGCAAATGGGAATACCCACCAGTGCTGGGTGATGTCCTTTCCTCCGGGGGAGAAGTCCCTCAACAGCATGTCTCAGGACGTCCTCGTGTGGTGTGACTGTCCTTACTTCACCTACCACCTCGAGGTCGCCTTAACGCAGGACAATGCCAGCGTGATCGCCTACAGCAACGGTGCGGATCCCGTCGTGAAGAACCCCGGCAAGCGGAAGTATCTCTGCAAGCACCTTTATGCCGTCCTGCGGGATATCAAGGATCGGCTTGAGGGCAAAGGGAAGTAGCAATGTGGAATGGCATCTCGTTTCCGTTCCGGAAGGCCGGAGATGGATTTCCCCCGGCCAGCCGGGGGGATAGCCACATCTGGGAGAGCATCCAGCAGATTCTTCTCACCCGGAGAGGCGAGCGGGTGATGAACCCGGAGTTCGGGTCCAACCTTCAGGATATCGTCTTTGAGAACAACGACGATGACATGGCCGTCGACCTGGGGGTCTTTGAGATTAAGGAATCACTTGCCCGGTGGGAACCCCGGATCGTTATCATCGACGTCGAAGGGAAGTCCGATCCTAATACTGGCTACGTCAATTTTGTGATCGAATATGAAGTCGCCGGGAACCGATACGGCAATAACCTCGAAGTAGAAAGGTCGGTGGCGGTATGATCATAGATGTCTTAGAGCTCGAGTCCCTCCCAGATAATCCACAGGATTACGACATCGTTTATCTTGCCCCATCCGGGACGACCTATGTGTATGTTTTAGGGACAGGCTGGGTCGAGAAGGAGTTCGACGCCCGGCTCCCGAGTGCGTTTCAGGTGCGGGATGCCCTTACGAGGGTCGCTTACTACGGGAGGGACTACCAGACGATCCTCGACGAGATGCAGGCGTGGCTGAAGGTGAAGTATCAGGACACCTACCAGGACTTCCTGGATAGCGACATGGGCGTGATGCTCATGCAATTGTTTGCCTTCGTCGGGGACAACCTGTCGTGGTATCAGGACTTCAAAGCCTCGGAAGCATTTATCGGGACGGCAACCCTCCGCAAGAACGTTGGCCGGGGAGCTTGGAATCTCGGCTATCGGGTCGGCAGGGCTGTGGCCGCCCGGACAGCGATAACGGTCACTTTATCGCAGACTTATTCCTTCGACGTGGTCATTCCGAGCGGGACGGCCTGTGCGGGTCCGAACGACTTAGAGTTCACCCTCAACGACGATCTGAAGTTCTATACCGGGGAGCTGACCCTCCGTCCCGTAGAGGTGGAGAAGGCCATCGTAACCGAGGGGAAGATCGTTCGCATGTCTTTCATCTCGGATGAGAGTTCCAACCAGAAGTTCCCCCTCTCCGATCACCCTACCGAAATGTTTGTAGCACAGGGGACGATGCTGGTTACGGTCGACGGCGTTCCCTGGACGGAACAGGACTACTGGACGTTCGACGGGTCGAATCATTACATCGTGGACTACAATGATTCGCCGCCGACGCTCAAGTTCGGAGATGGGGTAAGCGCCCCTATCCCTCGGGACGGGGCGCAGATTGAAGTCTCATGGAGGGCTTGTTCCGGAGCCATCGGCAACGCGAAGAGCGCCTCCATCACGTCTTTCAAGTCCCCTGTCTACGTCAAAGGAACGGAGATCAGGGCTACCCTCAACAACGTTCTTGGGGCTTCGGGAGGCGCCGACGAAGAGGACACCCGCCACGTCAAGGTCTATGCTCCCCGGATATTCCTCACGAAGGACCGGGCGGTCACGATCGGGGACTACGAGACCATCGCCATGAACTACGTCGATCCAGAGGGAAGCCTGGCGAGAGTCCGGGGCGTGGTGATCAAGCAGGTTCTGGATGACGCCTACCTGCAGGGGCTTTTGGATTTGATCACGGACGTCGGGACCAAGACGGCCCTCACGAACTACCTGACGGGGATCATTGCCTCGGGTCGGGATGTGAACCTCATTAAGCTCTACGTCCTGTCCCTGGACGGCGACGGGAATTACGTCAACCCATCGACGGACTTCATGAACCGCCTGTCCGACCATCTCGAGACCAAGAAAGTCGCCACGGTCGTGGTCCAGATCGTAGCCGGATCGAGCCTCCTGCGTCCTGTGAATATCACCATCCAGGTCGGGGTGCTTGATAACTACAACGCCGGGGACGTGATCTCCGCAGTGAATACCGCCGTGCAGGAGCTTCTCAAGAACAGAAACTTCGGGGTTGCCTTGCGGGCGTCCCACATTTACGACGTCGCCCAGGAGGTTACAGGCGTGGACTACGTTCGGGTCACACTCAGTCTTCCATCGGGGACGACCGGAGTGACAATGGAGAGCGGGGACGCCGTTCCTAAGCCGCAGTATATCTTGGTTGCGGGGACGGTCACCATTACCGGGACAACCAGGCCGCGAAACACCCAGCCGCCTCGGGATATCAGGGCGACTTACTAACAGGGAGGGAGAATGCCGACTACACAGAAATGCAGTTTCGTCTACCCCCCGGAGGGAGACACATCGTCGTATTCTACTTTGTCGAACCTCTTTGCGGCCTTCGACCAGTTCACCTACGGGGGTTACCGCAATCACGGCCTCATCCCGATTCAGGACGGGGGCTTTACCTACTCGAGCGGGGCCGCAACGGTGGCGTGGACGGAGGCCAAGTGGTTCAATCCATTCAGCGGACAGGTCTTGACTCTTGCCGCAGGAAGCCTTGCCGTCGAGGATGGGCAGTGCCTCTACTTCAAGGTCTACGATACGTCCCTCGTTTTGTATGCGGGATCCGTTGTTCCCGTCGAGAGCACGATCTACGTTCTGGGCGTCCGATGGGGGGACACCTTCTTCGTGCTTCCCGGTCGTCTTGGGGTCACAAGTCTTCCCGGGCCATAACAGGAGAAGCCATGTTAAACATTGCCGAGTATATCGTTCTGCATCACTCGTTCTCCCCGGACAACAACATTACCGCCGACTGGGAGGGGATCAGGAGGTATCACAAGAGCTGGCGATTCGAAGGGAAGATCGTTACCCCGGAGATCGGGAAACAGCTCCAGGCGCAGGGGAAGCATGTCGAGGGTCCCTGGTCGGATATCGGCTACCACGGTGGCTTGGAGTTCGTCGACGGAAAGCTCTGCTGGCGCCGGGGGAGAAGCTTCTGGACCGGGGGAAGCCATGCCCACGGGTTCAATGACCGGAGCGTGGGCTTCGTGGTGATCGGGGACTACGATCACAACATCGTTCCGGATCTCGTGTGGTACGGGATGCTCAAGATGGTTTTCGCCACCTGCTTCCTGTCCGGGATTCCATTCAAGAACGTCATCGGCCACAGGGAGACGTTCGTGATGCTCAACAAGCCTGTCGAGAAGCAATGTCCCGGAGTAAACTGGGATATGGATAAGTTCCGAGCCGACCTGAAGGCCCAGGAGCCGAACATCGAACAAATCATGGGGGTGTATTATGGAGAAGGCGACTTATAAAACTGGGTTTATCGAAAGCATCCAGGATGTCGTTGCTCTCATTGAGCAAGCTGAGGTAGCCAACCTCACGGCCCTTCTCGGCGCCTACGTCAAGACCTATGGCGTGGCGATCACGTCGTATGATACCTCGGGGGCCCCCTATTCCGACCTGCAGGTGGTCGACGTTGGATCGTGGACATCCTACACGATAAAGCCCGGCTATGCTCTTACGCAGAACGGGAACGTGATCTGCGTTCCCTCGGGCGGGATAACGGGAAATTCTTATCCCACAGGGAACGGGACGTGGGTCATTGCCCTGCGTTACAAGGTCTACAACGATCCTGCCGAGGACGTGACCTACGACGGGACTTACAGTCCGAACGGCCACACCTACAATCACAACAGTTATGAGATCATCGTGGCCGCATCGTTCGGGCCGTCTGACACCGATGTCGTTCAGCTTGCAGAGGTCGATATCTCCGGAGGGTCTCCTATAGCCATGCGGGATGTCCGCTACCGGAATGTCCTGGTGTTCAAGGAAGGAACGGGTCGGGGATTATTTAAGCCTCCAAAGCCGCGACATGTTTCCGTCCCGGAAACCGGGCTAGACCGGGATCTTCCTCCCGATAAGCTCAATCAGCCAGGGACGAACCGGAACGTCGGTCCACATGCTTACATCCGTGTGGTCTGGGGAGACAAGGGCGTCGGGCACTGGAACGGGACTCTCTTTACAATCGACACCACCAGGTGTGGGGCTTACTCGACCGACGAGTGGGCGGCGTCCGGTCAAGATGATGCCTGGTATCTCTATGATGTAGCCGGAAACGTTTATCACAAGATTCTTTCTAATACCGATACGACGGTCATCGTCGAGGGAGTCGGCGGTTCCGGAACGAACAAGACCTTCTATATCTTGCCGAAAGACTGCCAGATGAAGGTTTACGTCACTCCGTTCAGTCAAGGTGGGACGACTACGGTCGATGAGCTCACGGAGGTTTTCGAGAATCCATCCTTTGTTTCGGTCCCCTCTCCCGAGTTTCCGGTCAATGGCTACCCGCCCTCGCAGACCAAAATCGTATCTAACGAGCGCTACGTCCGGGGCCTGCTGGTGAATACCAAGTACCAAGTCTACGTCATCGCCCAGAGATTCAGCGTCTCGAGCGACATTTCCGATGTCGTCACTAAGACCACGGCTAGCGACAGTCCCCCGATTCCAAAGGGCATTGCCATCACGACCGGGATTGATGAAGATCAGAAACAGCCGGAGATCGAATTTCCGATGTCCTCCCAGTCTAAGCAAATTCCGAAGACTGCTTGGGTTAAGCTCAAGTGGGGAGATACCGGAAGCGGCACGTGGGCTTTGAATATTCTCACGGACGGGGGAAAGGCGTGGAGTCCGGACTACTGGATCGGACAGCTGGTGACCGATTCTGCAGGGAAACGGTTGAGCGTACTCGACAACGCCGATACCGTTCTGGTCGTTCCGTCTGGATCAACGGGGGCGGACGGGTCTTACTCCGTGGGCCCCGGGGCTCTTGGCTACGATGTCCAGCTACAGCCGATGAACTCGGGGGGTGTTACCGGGGTAGACGAAGAGGAGGAACTCTTTAGGGTCGATCCGAGCGGCGACCCTCTGGATGCCGCCAAGTGGACGCCGATGTATTATACCAAGCACGGGTTGGTTGTTGGAGTCAAGTACCGGATGCGGGTCCGGTCGTCCAACGGGCCCTCCCCGGCACAGAAGAGCGCCTGGACTTCGTGGGTAAGCGTCATCGCCGGAGCCAAAACTAAGCTAGCCATGCCTACGGGTGGCTACATGATCAAGCGGGTCGGCGGGGTTGACCTGAGCTGGAACAGCGTGGTAAATGCGAAGGGCTACGAGATAGCGTGGACGAAGGATGGGTCGACTCCGGATTACAACTCGGGCAACTCGTTCATCATGCACACGATCGGGACGAGGGTCTGGTTGGGGGCCGACCTTGCACAGATCTCGGGGGTGTCTCCTATCCCGCCGACGTTCAAGGCGAGAATCAGGGCTTTCGACTCGGGAGGGCAGGCGGGGTATGAGACGGACGTCATCACTCTGCAGGCCGATCCCATCACGATGGATCACGTTGCGGATGGCGAGATCTACGCCAAGCTGAAGACCGAAATAGTCGCATCACTCGAGACTACGCAGGTGGCGGCCGCTGAAGTCGTGAGCGCCCGAGGGACGTTTGCATCAATCGGGGAACGCTTGGAAGCCGCCGCCGCTCAAGGGGGGTTTGCCCCGGGGTTTACGAGGGTCGTGGCGAAGGAAGGGGCTCAATTCTCCGACCCGCAAGCGGCGATCAACGACATTAAGTCGGCGTCGATCCCGGCTTCAAGGGATAATCCTTACGTCGTCGTCCTGTACCCAGGAATTTACCAGTCCGACTTGGTTCTTGAAAACCTCGATGGGGTCTACGTCATAGGTCTCGATCCCCGGATGACCATTATCAAAGGAGACGTTACCGTTCTTCGGAATGCCTGCCTGCCATCCGGCCAGGTCTACACGCCGGAAGTTGGGCTCGTGAACCTTCAGATTTACAACATCAATCCTTCTTATGGTCTCGATTACGAGGTGAGCCATCCGTCGGGGTCGATCTATCCCACGAAGCAGAGCCTGTATATCCGGAACGTAGACGTCTACCAGACGGACTCTTCCTGTGAGGCCATGCTGGTTTTCTGCTCGGGCGGGACGGCGGGCATACCGGACATCCTTGCGGACATCGACGCCGGATATCTGAGGCTGTATCCTTACAACAACAACGCCCTGAAGATCATCTACTACCCGGACGCCTTGCCTCCAACAAAGTTCTGGTGGTATAACTGCGAGTTCGATCCGGTGCTCCTTTCGGACGATGCCAATCCACATGACGGGATCGTGTGGGATTTACTTACGGACATCGATCTCGGAGGGGGTGCCTTTGAGAAGCAATGGCTCTATCGATGCAAGATTCGATGCTATCCCACTGGGCCCTACCCCGACTCCTATCCACTCAGAAACTTGAACGGTGATCCGACCTATACCACTCAGTTTCTGCGGATAACTCAGTGTGTGTTCGAAAAGACCAACTACTACAATGGTAACTTCTCGGTTAGTGGAGGGTATCCCATTTCCGGTCTTGAGGGAAGCGTTTCCCTTAGTCAAGAGCCTATATGATAGACCTCAAGAACTTTAAACTGAACTCGAATCATGCCGTCATCGCTCTAATTCTGGTGATGCTCGTCATGATGTTTGCGAGGGGAAACAACGGCCCGCAGGTGGTGACCGTCGGACCGAACCAGGGTTCAACGGTTACGATGGATAGCCTCTTTAAGTCGATCCAGGTTTTGAACGACCGGGTGATCGCCATTCAGAACAATGGGTCGCAGGTGATCATACAGAAGCCACCCGAGGGGCACGTGACGATCATCCCAGGCAAGGCCGAGACGACCTGGGTCTACAATTCGACCACCAAGGAGACGACGATGGTGGTCATCCAACAGCCCCCGACCCTTCAGGTCCAGCAGAGGGGATGGTGTCTTATCCCGGAAGTCTACGGAGGCTTCGACACGAGGGCGAAGTACCGGATCGGGGGACGGCTTAAGTTTATGTTCAACCGAAAGTGGAACTGGGGAGTGGTCGGGACTCAGAGCTACGCCGGGTTTGCCCCGGCCTACCATCTGACTCCCAACGTGGAAGCGACGTTCGGCGTGGGCTGGCTTTATAAAGGCCCGCCATGCGCCTTCGCTGGGGTTTCTATTCCACTGCGATAGGAGGTGAGAGAGAATGAACGGATGGGATGCACAGCTGTTGCTGATCACGGGGGTTTGCTTGGGAGCTCTTCCAATTCTGAAAAACCTCCCTTACATCGGAAAGTTTATCACCGGCCAGGTGGCGGTGATAGCCGATCTCATTGTAGGGGTCGGAGCGGCCGCAGTTCGAGCCTATTACTTCATGGACCCGTTCTACGGGGTGCCACCGAAGATGTGGCTTATCGTGGCGGTCGGGTTGATCGGCGGGTTCCTGGCGTCCGGAGGTTACAAGACGATAGGAGACCTGTTGAGCAAGGCGAACCCGAACAACGGGAAGAAGTAACTTTGACAGGAGGAGATCAGGTCGATGCCTGGGTTTGGTCAGGATAGGTTCGGGCTGGACCCGTTTGGTCGGGCGGCCTTCGGCTTTCCGGCCTTATGGAACGGAGTGCCCGGAATCTATAGGGACAAGGACGACGATCGGGGGGGTGTCCTCAAGGACTTTTTCGATATAGCCGCAACCCCTATCGAGCGTCTCAAGGTGGCCGCCGACGGTTTCATGAGTCTGCGGGATCCTACGTCTGTCCGACCTGATCTCCTCCACTACTTGGCCGAGATGTTCGCCATTGACGTGGACGTCCGGTGGTCCGATGAATTCCTTCGGGCGTTCCTGGACTCCTACGGCTACTGGACTCTCCGCAAGGGGGAGATCTGGTGCTATAACTTTGTCCTGCGGATGACCGGGCTGGACGTTACGGTCAAAGACCTCTACGAGATTCAGGTCCAGCGGGGCGATCCGGCAAACTATTATCTCCTGCGGGCGGGGTACGAGGCCGTGGCCGGAGTGAACGAGGGATTCGACGAGTACATCATCTACTTTGCGGGATCCGGGAACTGGGTGGCGCTCGAGGAACGTCCTCCCGACCGGGAGGGCGTCCCGTTAAGCAAGATCCGGCTCGACATCACGGAACGCAGTCCCCGGAAACGAGCGGAGTGGGGCGTGGGCGATTTCAAGATGCTGAGGCGCCTGATCGGATGGATTCACCCGGCTCATATTTCGATCCCACGGGTCCGGGTGACCTACGAGATTAACGACAGCCTGTTGGCATCCGATACCGTCAGTGCCATTCCATCATAAGGAGAAGGAATCATGGAAGATCATTTGAGGATGCGGGGGACTGTTGAGGTCGTTGCCCGGAATGCCACCGGCGAAGAGGTGTGGCGCCGGATAGTCAGCAACATGATCGTGGATGTTTTCCGGACACTCGTCCGCAGGCGTCTTGGAAATGATGCTCTGGGAGCGTTGCCTGCGATTAAGTATATCCGGTTTGGAAGCTCTACGAGTGGTCTGGGGGTTAGCAATACCGCTCTTGCCGGAGACTATGGAGAAAATAGGGCTGTGGATTCCCCGACGTATCCGAGTGGGACGCAGGTTCAGGTTACTTATACCATTCCCCTTTCAGATACCTTGAACGATAAGGCCATCGGGGAGGCCGGAATTTTCAGCGATACGGTTTCTTCGGATCCAGACTTCGGGACGTCAGGTCAAAGGATGTTTGCCCGTGCTGTGTTCGTTCCTTCCCCTGTCAAGACGGGGGCCATTACGATCGAATACATCTGGACTCTCACGCTATAGGAGATCATCATGTCTGATAAATCGGTTCTCGAGAAGGGGAGTTTAGACTTCTTCGACTCTGCTCTTATGGCTCTCTACTGGATGATGAACGGGGAGCCTCTGGTGGCATGGGACGGCACGACGGAGGGAATCGAAGCGGACGTCCTGAACCGGGTCGGACGAAACATCTCGGACAATTCCCGGTGGCTCCGGCAGAGGCTGTTGTCCGAGGTTCAGGTTAAAACTTTCCCGCACTATTCGAAGTGCGTGAAGACCGATGCCTCTGGAAGTTACGAGGCCTCCATGAAGTGGTCGTCTGTTAAGATTAATTCCCAAGACCTGAGAACCGAATATGGGTTTGGCGAAGCGATCGCTATCAACGGGAAAGTGTGCCGGATCGAGCATATTTGGGGGACAGGGTCTTACAATCCCCTTCCCATTGACGGGCATCCTACGACGCTGTGGGTGAGCGGCTACGGGGGGTCGGTTCCTTCGGGGTCCAGGGTCGAGTCCGGACCGGTCGTGGAGAGCACGATGGTCTATATCCCTCCATTCGCGATTCCTTCAGGGTCGTTGATCAGCGGGTCTCCGTGCTTCCCATCTCAAGACCTGAACCTGGGTGGGTTCTGGGTGGACGCCTATGAAGATAGCATTCCGACTGCCTCTCCGTGGACGGCGTCTGCCTCATCGTCCCTTCATGTTCCAACCTCCCGGCAGGGTGTCCCGCCGTGGTGCAATCTCAGCTACAATGCCGCTAGGCAGACTGCCGCGAGAAGGAATATCAACGGGCGGTTCGGCCATCTCATGAATGGCTACGAGTGGGCGACGATCCTGTGGCTCAACGTCATCTTTGGGGCCGATCAGAAGGGGTCGAACTACTACGGGAGGGATTACGGGGATTCGGCTGTTCCGGACAGTTACGGGATCCCCGACCCGACCTACGGGGCGGCCCTCGGTCTTGAGTTCTCCGGAGGGGCATACCGGATGAACCGGCTCCTGACCGGGTCCGGACCGACTAAGTGGGCACACAACAACCGGGTTCCTGGGATCTCCGACTTCTTCGGGAACGTGCGGGAGCTCATCGATCTTACGATCAGCTCGTCTCTTTTGACCGTCTACCGTCATGGGCGGCTCGTCGCCTCGGCGCCTTCGGGGGGCACGGAGGTTTCGATGCGACTCGATTACATCGACGGACTGCAGGTGACGGGAAGCCTTACCCTTGCGAACGCTGTGGGGGCTACGGAGAACGTGGCCTTCACGGATGCCGAGAACCTAGGGAGCAAGGTCCTTCGGTTCACGACTGCTCCTCTGGGAATAAGCTATTCCGTAGGAGATCAGGGGTACATCGCCGAGACCTTCCTGTGCATGCCGAGCGGATCCCGGGGGATTCTCTACCAGTGGGGAATGGAAGAGCCTATCGACGGGGACGTTATCCGGGTGAATAACGTCATCTCGAACAGGACTGCCGGACAGGAGTTTCTCACCGGCGATATCCTGCAGGTGGAGAACGAGCAGATGCTGGTGACAGCACCTTCTGGCATGGGAGGCGGGGCTTGGACTCTCTACGTGGAGCGGGCTTACAACGGGACGACTGGAACCGTTCATGCGATCGGTACGCCCGTCGTTGTGATCTGTCCTCAGATGACCAACCATCCGCTCACGATCCCTCCTTATGTCGGGGGGTCTATGGTGTCATTCATGACCGACGCCTTCCTTCAGGGGCTTCTCATCCCTCTCCTGGCCTCGTCCACGGAGAAGGATATCTTTATCGCCCCAGCAGGATCCCGGGCGGCCATCCGGGGGATGAAGTGGAGCGACGGGTTGGGAAGATCGCCCTACTACCTGTCGTTCGTGAAGGGGTTTGAAGATGCCCCAGGCACGGACGTGGGATTCCGGGTCTGCATCGACGAGGTGATACCCAATGCCTGACCTCGGTAGCATTGCTTCATCGGCGTTTCAGGGTTACTTTCTGAAGCGAAGAAGGAAGCTAGCTTCGGTTTATATTTTAAGTAAGGTGGATGCTGGTGCGAATAGCATGTATCAAACCTTACAGCAAGGTTCGCTCGATAGAAAATTTCGAGACGACAGAAGGCTGTCTCTGAGACTTCAGTTCTTTCCCGAGACCCTGACCGACGATGGTGGAGGAGTTACTTGGGCGGGCATCGATGTTCCCTTTGCTCCCGTACCGATTTACCAGTGGACGGGAGGCGGAGAGCGAACGGTCTCCTTCACGGCGGTGCTTTACCGTGAAGTCAACCGCTCTACTCTCGATCTGTCTCCCGCGAAGGAGAGCAAGTATAACGTAGACATCAATGAGCACATCAAGATTCTCCGGTCGATGAAAACGGGCCGCTATGACACAGGTGAAAGCAACATGCCTATTCAGCCCCCGCCTCTCCTGCTTCTCTACTTTCCTAAGACCCACCTTCGAATCCTTCCTAAGCAGGGAGCGGATATTCTACCGTGTGTCATGACGAATTGCTCGATCGGCTACAAGGCTTGGTTTGAGGACGGAACGCCGAGGCTGGCGTCCGTGGAGCTTACCTTTACGGAGATTTCACAATTCTCCGGAACGATCATGTGGTTGGGGAGGGAAAGGTTCACCAGTCGTTAGAGAAAGTGAGGGATGCGATATGCGAAACGGCTTCAAGACGTTGTCCTACGAGCTTGTTTCCAATGCTCTGATTTCAGCTGGGCGGTATGATGATGGCGAGGCGAAGAACTTCCTCAAGGGTTACCGTGAGACGATCTGGAGCGAGATTCTACCCGTAGACGACGACATGATCGATCGGGCTCTTCGGGCAAGGCTCAAAAGCTCCTCCCGGGTGAAGGAGTTTTTTGTCCACGTAGCCGCATTGAGGATGGCGGAGCGAGGGGGAATTACGCCAACCCAGTTTGCCCTTCATCTGGGATTGACGATCCCCAAGGCTTCCACGATTTTGACGGAGCTGAAGCGGCGCGGCAAGCTCAAGTGCGTATCCTGTCGAGGGATGCGAATCTATACTCCAAGGAACGGTAACGGACATAACTAAAGCCGATTTGAATGGCTGATCCACGAGACATTCGCGGAGAACGGAAGAGCCCGGATGGCATATCGAAATCTCTTCCGTCTTCCGTATTTAGCTGGCACCTGAATAACGAGATCTACGGGCGGGGACTTCCGGAGCCTGTCGGAGCGTCCGGTTATTCCGGGGACGAAAAGCAGATCAGCCGGAGGGACCACGTCCACGAGGGGGTCCACTCGATCGGGATCGTCTCTCCCATTGCGCCTCCTCCCGCAACCGGGAATGTTCTCTTTCAGGGGTATAGCGGTGTCGACGTTACCCAGGACGGCCAGACGATCACCTTCAGTGGGGCGGGAGGGACCGGAGCGTCCGGTTATTCCGGCCTTTCTGGTTACAGCGGAGAATCGGGAGGGTCGGGGCCCAGTGGAGCGTCGGGTTACTCGGGATTCTCGGGGTTCAGTGGGGAGGCTACGGGGGTATCGGGGGCCAGCGGTTACAGCGGGTTCTCAGGATTCTCGGGGGAGTCCGGGGCCTCCGGCCTGTCGGGCGCCTCAGGGGCCTCAGGTGCGTCCGGGACGTCAGGGGAGTCCGGTTACTCGGGAGCCAGCGGGTTCTCAGGCCAGAGTGGCCTTTCTGGGGCTTCTGGGGGGTCAGGAACGTCAGGCGCGAGTGGGCAGAGCGGGTATTCCGGCTTTTCCGGCTTTACTGGGGCTTCCGGCCTATCCGGAGCATCGGGTGCCAGTGGAGCCTCCGGCCAGTCGGGATACTCGGGGTTCTCGGGGTTCACGGGGGAGTCCGGGGCGTCTGGTGCCTCCGGGACCAGCGGAGCCTCGGGACAATCGGGTTACAGCGGGTTTTCCGGGTTCACAGGAGCATCAGGGCAGAGTGGAGCGAGTGGTGCATCAGGCCAATCAGGACAGTCGGGGTATTCCGGATTCAGCGGGTTCAGCGGAGAATCCGGGGCGTCAGGTGCAAGTGGAACTTCGGGTGCATCGGGACAATCAGGCTACAGCGGTCTCTCAGGTCTCAGTGGACTATCTGGGACTTCAGGAGCATCTGGTGCATCTGGGGCCAGCGGTCAGTCTGGGTATTCTGGGTTCTCTGGATTCACCGGGCTCTCGGGTGCTAGCGGAGCTTCAGGAGCCTCAGGAGCATCTGGAACTTCAGGTGCTTCTGGTTACTCTGGTTTCTCCGGATTCAGCGGACAATCCGGAGCAGAAGGGGCATCCGGAGCTAGTGGTCTTTCGGGTGCTTCTGGCCAGTCGGGCTACTCGGGACTTTCTGGACTTTCTGGCGCGTCAGGTGCGTCGGGAACATCGGGAGCATCCGGCTACAGCGGTTTCTCAGGTTTCACGGGAGCCTCCGGCGCCGGAGGAGCTTCCGGAGCAAGCGGGGCAAGCGGTCAATCAGGATATTCAGGGTTCAGCGGATTCTCCGGGCTGAGTGGAGCCTCGGGAGCGTCCGGCGCCTCGGGAACTTCGGGAGCTAGCGGTCAATCCGGTTATAGCGGATTTTCCGGATTCACAGGTGCCAGTGGATCTTCAGGAGCCAGCGGGGCTTCCGGTGCATCCGGCCAGTCTGGTTACTCAGGTCTTAGCGGGTTTTCCGGAGAGTCCTTCGTAGGATCATCCGGTCAGTCCGGTTATTCTGGTTTCAGTGGGTTCACGGGACAATCCGGGGCTTCGGGAGCCTCGGGTCTTTCGGGGGCCAGTGGAGCTTCGGGTGCCAGCGGTCAGTCGGGTTATTCGGGCTTCTCAGGATTTTCCGGCCTATCCGGAGCGTCAGGCGCGAGCGGTGCGTCTGGTGCTTCAGGGCAGTCCGGATATTCTGGTTTTTCAGGCTTCACGGGTTTGTCCGGAGCCAGCGGACTAAGCGGTGCGTCTGGTCTATCGGGAGCGAGCGGGGCGTCCGGACAGTCCGGTTATTCCGGGTTCTCGGGCTTTACAGGTCTTTCTGGCGCTTCGGGTGCTTCAGGCGCGTCTGGGGCATCTGGACAAAGTGGCTACAGCGGGTTTTCTGGTTTCACTGGTGCTTCAGGCGCCTCAGGGGCCTCCGGCGCATCCGGAGCATCGGGCCTATCGGGTTACTCCGGCTTCTCGGGATTCACCGGAGCATCGGGACTCAGCGGAACATCAGGAGCATCGGGGGCCTCGGGAGAGAGTGGACAAAGTGGATATTCAGGACTATCCGGTCTCAGTGGTCTTTCTGGAGCGGTGGGACTTTCGGGCGCGTCTGGTTATTCAGGATTTAGTGGGTTCAGCGGTACGTCAGGGGAATCAGGTCTTTCTGGTGCGAGTGGAGCATCTGGGGCCAGCGGCCTCTCGGGTTATTCGGGATTCAGTGGCTTCACAGGGGCATCCGGAACTTCAGGAGCCTCGGGTGCGAGTGGAGCTTCGGGCGCTTCCGGACAGTCCGGCTACAGCGGATTTAGCGGATTCACAGGAGCGGTTGGAGCGTCTGGCGCCTCCGGTGCTTCAGGAGCGTCCGGTCTCAGTGGATACTCAGGCTTTTCGGGATTCACTGGGGCTTCAGGGCTCTCCGGACTCTCAGGTGCGTCCGGAGCGAGTGGCGCGTCCGGGGCTGTTGGGCAGTCAGGATATAGCGGACTCTCTGGCTTCTCTGGACTCTCTGGAGCCGAAGGGGCCTCCGGAGCATCGGGACTCTCGGGAGCCAGCGGACTAAGCGGGTACTCCGGGTTTAGTGGTTTTACCGGCGCCTCTGGTCTCAGTGGAGCCTCGGGAGCGAGTGGGGCCAGCGGTCAATCCGGATATTCTGGCTTCTCTGGTTTCACTGGGGCTTCCGGACTCATCGGGGCTTCAGGAGCGAGCGGACAGAGTGGCTACTCTGGATTCAGTGGATTTACGGGAGTCAGCGGGCTTTCTGGGGCAAGCGGAGCTAGTGGGCAATCCGGATATAGTGGCTTCTCGGGGTTCACTGGTCTCTCGGGTGCGTCCGGACTTTCGGGCGCGTCCGGCGCTAGTGGTGCCAGCGGAGCTTCGGGTCTTTCGGGCTATTCGGGGTTCTCAGGGTTCACTGGGCTGTCCGGGGCCTCGGGCCTCAGTGGTGCTTCAGGTGCTTCAGGCCAGAGTGGGTACAGCGGCTTCTCAGGATTTACTGGTCTCTCTGGGGCATCGGGTTTGTCCGGAGCATCTGGGGCCAGCGGGGCTTCTGGTTATTCTGGTCTCAGTGGACTCTCTGGTGCGGTCGGTGAGTCTGGGGCATCAGGGGCAAGTGGGGCGTCCGGGCAAAGCGGTTATTCCGGCTTCAGTGGGTTCACAGGGGCCTCTGGACTCAGTGGAGCCTCGGGGGCTAGCGGAGCTTCCGGCCTCAGCGGGTATTCCGGTTTCAGTGGATTTACTGGTCTGTCCGGTCTTTCTGGGGCCAGTGGGGCTTCAGGTGCGAGCGGAGCAAGTGGTGCGTCGGGCCAAAGCGGGTACTCAGGATTCTCGGGATTCACCGGCCTGTCCGGAGCATCTGGATTAAGCGGAGCCTCAGGTGCGTCTGGGCTGTCCGGTTATTCTGGTTTCAGTGGGTTCACGGGAGCGTCCGGTCTATCCGGAGCGAGCGGTGCCAGCGGGGCTTCTGGGCTCTCTGGTTACAGTGGGTTTAGTGGATTCACCGGGTTGTCCGGAGCATCCGGGCTTTCAGGGGCATCTGGTGCGATCGGGCAATCGGGTTACAGCGGGCTGTCTGGATTATCCGGCCTATCCGGAGCTAGCGGAGCCTCAGGTGCTTCAGGGTTGTCCGGGGCCAGCGGAGCTAGCGGACAATCAGGCTACAGCGGCTTTTCAGGATTCACTGGGGCATCGGGACTCAGTGGGGCCAGCGGAGCTAGCGGTCTATCGGGCTACTCAGGCTTCAGCGGGTTCACAGGTTTGTCAGGTGCGAGCGGGGCTAGTGGAGCATCCGGTGCGTCGGGTCTTTCGGGCTATTCGGGGTTCTCAGGGTTCACCGGAGCCAGTGGTCTGTCCGGAGCTTCAGGGGCCTCGGGACTTTCAGGTGCCAGCGGGGCATCTGGTCAAAGCGGCTACTCGGGTTTCAGTGGATTTACGGGACTTAGCGGGGCTTCCGGAGCGAGCGGTGCGTCCGGGGCTTCAGGTCTCAGCGGATATTCTGGGTTCTCGGGATTTACAGGGCTTTCGGGGGCCAGCGGTGCCAGCGGGGCGAGCGGAGCCTCCGGTCTTTCCGGTTATTCCGGCTTCTCTGGATTTACCGGAGCTGTTGGCGCCTCCGGAGCTTCGGGAGCAAGTGGTGCTTCCGGACTCTCCGGGTATTCGGGTTTCTCTGGGTTTACCGGCGCCTCGGGTCTTTCAGGAGCTAGTGGAGCCTCTGGGGCCAGCGGGCAGTCCGGTTACTCAGGATACAGCGGACGATCCGGCTTCAGCGGGCTGTCCGGAGCAGGAGGAGCTTCAGGCGCCAGCGGAGCGAGCGGCGCCTCGGGACTTTCAGGCTACTCCGGGTTCTCGGGGTTTACCGGAGCCAGTGGGGCTAGCGGAGCTTCAGGTGCCAGTGGGGCCTCGGGGTATAGTGGCTATCTCTCGCCTGCTCTGTTTAGAAATTATACCAACGCAGAATACCTGGCCAGTGATACATCTGGATGGTACGCTCCTGTAGCAAGAACTGGAAACGAAAGAATTTATCTCTGCCAGACTCCACAGACCCAGAATAATGTTGGGTTCCGTATCCGAGCGGCGTTCAAGCCTAATTCCTCAGCCGACACCTATGGAATATGTTTTGGTTGGAATGGATTAAATCCAGCTACCGCAAGTGGTCTTGTCTTTTACTATACCGGCTCTGGAACTACGTTGAATATGTCTGTTGATACTGCTGGAAGCTGGTCCAGCGTGTCTGGTGGTGCTTTCACAGTTACATTGGCTACGGGACAATGGCATAATATAGAAATCTATGTATACGGCGATTATGGAAGTGGGGTCAATGTTTGCGATTGTTATTGTGATGGTATATTTTACTATCGGATGACGACTACTGATTTTTCTGCATTCGATGCTTATACTGGTTATTATGGAGTTTGGTTGGATGCTACGGCAGTCAGGGTTCACCCCGACTTTATTGCCGATGAACTCGGGTCGGTCATGGCTCCGAAGGTCAGTTATGAGGGTTATCCGGGTTTCTACGACCACTTCGACGGGACCTCTCTTGATACGAACCTTTGGACTAAAGTTGGAGCGTCTGCTACCTATTCAGTAGATAAAAGTATTATAGCTATCCTGAATGCCGGGGGGACTTATGGTGAAATGTATACGAAGAAGACGTGGTTGTATGGTAGACTTGCCATGAGAGTGAAGGATGATTACGACAGGTCTGGTGTATTTAGGAATGCTGTTGGTTTCTGGGATTCTGGTGGAACTTACTATGTTCGTTTTAACGATGGAAACTTTGAAACCTACGATGGGACTGTAACGCAGACTGTGGTTGCGGTTCCGGCTAAGGCATGGCATCTTATAGAAATTACATGGGACCCGAACAAGTGCAGAATGTATTTGAACGGTCAGTTGGTTGCCGAGCATACGACACATATTCCAACCAATGTTTGGTTGCCTATTCACATTTTTTCCGGTGATACTTCTGTTGGTATTAGTTTCGATTGGATTGGTGCTACATGAGGAATAGAGAGCACCTTTATTTTGATACTCCAGCCTCTGCCGGAGACAGGTATTTTGGAATTGGGGTCGTCGCCTCTCAATATGCGGTTCAGATGATGGCTCCTGGAAGGATAATAGGCTTTAAGGCTTATGGTTCTTCAAGTGGTGAGCAGGCTATCATCCAAGATGTCGCTCCGGCCCCCTTTGTAAGTGGAGATAGAATCTCCGTATATATCTCCTACGATGCTATGTTTGAGATGGGTTTTCTTCTGATTCATTTGAATGGTGCATACGCCGACGCCGGACAATTCCAGTATAGTTGGTTTGCTGATGTCCGGAATGAGAACTGGAACGCTACGATTCTGGTGGAGTATTTTTGATGAGGACTTATAACCATCTAAGCTTTGCTGACACGGCATCTGCCGGGGATAGATATTTGCGTGGTGGTTCGGTAGCCTCTCAGTATGCTGTTCAGATGATGACTCCGGGTAGGATAATTGGGTTCCGGTGCTATTCTGATAGTGGGAGTATAGTGGAACAGGCCATTGTTAGGAATGTCGCTCCAGTTTACTTTGCGTCGGGAGATAGAATTGCAGTATACATTCGTTATGATTTGATGTTTGGCGACACCTATGTAGAGACCAGAAAAAATGGTGCAGTAGCAGGTTCGTTTTACACGAAGTTCACTTTTTCGGACTATCGTGCTAACAACTGGGCGGCGACTGTTCTTGTGGAGTATACATGAAGGCTCTTAGCCATCTGAGTTTTGACACGGCGGCGAGTGCGAGCGATAGATATTTTGGGTCTGCTTATTTTGCTACTCAATACGCCGTTCAGATGATGCAACCCGGAAGGATTATTGGTTTCCGGTGTTATGGTGCTACGCTTGGGGAACGGGCTATAGTCCAAAATGTAACTCCCATTTACTTTGCGAGTGGAGATAGAATTTCTGTTTATATTAGGTGTATCGGAGGCGAACAAACGAATGTGGAAATAAGAAAGAATGGAGCCTTAGCAACTGGATGGGAGGACATTGTAGACCCTGCCGGTGATTCTCGTAATCAGGCTTGGAACGCAACGATTCTAGTGGAGTATCTCTAAAAAGGAGGATGCATGAAGTATTTTAGACTAGGGGTGATGAACGACGAGACGTTCCGGAAGTTTACAAAGAAGCCGATCCCCATCAGTGCGGCTCAGATCAACGAGCCCTTTGAGGTTCAGACCATCGAGGGAACGATGCAGGGAGCGGCTGGGGACTATCTGCTGATCGGAGTTCGGGGCGAGATGTACCCGGTCAAGAAGGAGATCTTCGAAGAGACCTATCAACCCGTGGAGGATGCGAGATGAATACCCTTGAAATAACCACCGTGATCGGCTGTGTCAACCGGTGCAAATACTGCCCGCAGAAGAAGCTGGTCTACAATTACCACCTGCAGGCGAAGCAACCGAGGGAGATGACCTTCTCCGACTTTGAGACGATCATCTCAACGGTTCCCAAGACCGTCCGGATCGACTTCTCCGGCTTCTCGGAGCCCTTCCTGAATCCGGAGGCCGCACGGATGATGAGAGCCGCAGGACTGTCCGGGCATCCCGTAGCCCTCTACACAACGATGGTCGGCATGACCGAGAAGGACGTGGCCATCATCCAGGGAATGATGTTTGACATCATAGTCGTCCACCGGACGGCTTCCCCGGAGCTTACGGATGAATGGTTCAGGAAGAAGCGGGACATTCTAATGGAAGCCGTGGACGCCAAGATCAAGAACCTCGAGGATCGGGTTCATTCCCCCGTTTCCCGGGCCGGAAACCTGTTCCCTTCCGTCCCGACGATAAGGGGGCCCCTTCACTGCGGGGTCTGCGGGGACCAGTTCGATCACAACGAAGTCCTGCCGAACGGGAACGTCTACCTGTGTTGCATGGACTACGGCCTGAAGCACAAGATCGGGAATCTCCTGAATCAGTCGTGGGAGTCCCTGGACCGGGCGGCCATCCGGAAACTATCCGGAGCCATGAGCTCGGATTTACTGTGTCGTTCATGTGAGAATGCGAGGAGGATCAATGTCACTGATCAAAACAGACCGCTCCCAAAGGCGTGAACGGGATCTGCTAATCCACCTCCGCAAGTGGTGGGGAGTTTTAGCAAAGGACGTATTCCGGAACCAAAGAGAGAAGTTCGACTCGGAGGATCCCGAGGGGGACGCCCTCCGGCTGAAGGAGATCACCCGAAGGATTCTCGACCGGATCGTGTTTATCCGGTTCTGTGAGGATCGCAAGGCCCTTGCCCGACCCCACCTGAATACCCTCTTCCCCGAGACCGCATCCGGCAACGCCCTCGACGTCCTCCGGCAGGAGTTCCAGCACTACCACAGCATTTTCGGGGGAGATTTATTTGAAGCCCAGGAGTGGGAGTCCTGGGTCTTTATCTCTCCGGACGTCCTGCGGTCGATCCTGGCCGACGCCTACGAGTCCCACCAGTTCGACCAGATCTCTTTAGACATCCTCGGCACCATGCACGAGGCCTACTTCGGGTGCGCTGTCCGGATCGTGAAATGGACATCCGTCGGTGAGGGCGAGTCCGAGAGGGGCAAGACTTTACATGACGTCGAGTACTCCTTCAACACGGAGGAGCGGAAGGTCGGAGGTGTTTATTACACCCCGAAGCACATCGTGGATCACATCATCGAACAGACCCTCTGCAGAAAGCTAAAAGAGGTCACTTGGTATTGGGCCCAGCGTCTCCGGATCATCGACCCGGCCTGCGGGTCGGGTAACTTCCTCGTCGCGGCCTACGAGTATCTCTTGTCCTACTTCGAGGCCCAGAAGAAAGCCCAAAAGAATTCTCCCCTCAGTCTTCACGAACGGATGGAGGTGCTTCAGAGGCAGATCTTCGGCATCGACCTGGATCCCAACGCCGTGCGCCTGGCGAGGCTTTCTCTCCTCCTGAAGCTCTACGAAGGGCAGGAGGTCACTATTACCGATGGTCAAGGAACGCTCGACATGACCCAAAACATCCGGTGCGGGAATACGCTTGTAGGCCCGGACATCGCACAGAAGCCGGAATTCTACAACCTCCCCGAGGCCGAGCGGCTGAAGATCAACCCGTTTGACTGGACCCGTGGCTTCCCGGATGTTATGTCCGAGGGCGGTTTTGATATCATCATCGGCAACCCTCCCTATGTCCGGACGGGAGCCATGCATGACGACCTGCAGAAGGTTTACTTCGAGGAGAAGTATTCGATCAAGGGGCAGTCCAACCTTTACCTCCTCTTCATCCTAAAATCCGTCTCCCTTCTAAAGCCAGAAGGCTACTTCTCGTTCATCGTTCCTCTATCCCTGCTCTTCACGCAGGACGGGGAGGCGGCCCGAAGGGCCCTCCTCGACTGGACGATCCTCGAGGTCAACGACGTCGGACCGGCCTTTGAAGGGATCGCCATTGAATGCACGGTCTTTGCCATGCGGAAGGTTCCCTCTAACGGGAACGTGGTCAACGTCCGGATTGTCAACAAGACGGGAACGTTCGAGAGGACGAACCCCGTCCACCAGGGTCGGTTCAAGGGGTTTCCCCGGGCCCTGCTCAACGTGTTCTGCTCCGATGCGGACATAGAGATGTTCGGCAAGATGACGGCGTCCGGCAGGCCGACGATCGCAGAGTTCCTCGAGATCAAGAACGGCTTCCGCTGGAATGAGTCCCTGAACGTGCCGGGTCCAGAGCAGGGAGGGGTCAGAGCCCTTCTGGGGACGGATATCGACCGCTACAAAGTCAACCTGCAGGAGCACTGGGTGGATCCCGCCAAAAGCAAGGAGATCGCCCATCTCGTCAGACTCTTTGGGGAGATGCCCGAGAAGATAGTCATCCGGGGCTTCACGAATCAGCTTATCACCTCCCTGGACTACGACCGCTGTGTGTTCGTGGATGCCGTCTACGGGTGTGTCAATAACGGCAAGATATCCGACCGCTACTTGATCGGAGTCATAAATACCCAGCTCCTCAATTACTACGTGAGGAGGTTCTACATCCAGACCCGCAGGAGGATTCTCTGCGAGCTCCACTTCTACCACATCCTTGAGCTCCCGGTCCCGGCCATAGACGGTCCGGCAGAGCAGAGGGCCCATGACCAGATCGTGTCCCTCGTGGACGAGCTCCTAACCCTCAACCGGAACCTCCCATCGATCCTGGATCCTCATAAGAAGGCGTCGGCCCGCTGGCGGATTAAGAACGCCTACCAGGAGATAGAGATGCTGGTAAGCAACCTCTACGGTCTTACCGGTCCGGAGAGGCAGATGGTAGCTACCGGAATGTGAGTCCGTCTGCTGGCGCCAGCAGGTAGTCGCAAAATGCGACTTTTTGGGAAGTAGCTGTTTTCACCTGCTAATCCAGTCGCATTATGCGACTACACGCTTTTCTGTATATATTACTTGTTGTTCTTCTCTTCTCTTAAAAGCTGTTTGTAGTTAATCTGTTCTTTAGTATTTGTTTGAGTCGCAAAATGCGACTATTAAACTTTTTCCCAGGAGGGTCTTGACAATCAAATTGAAATCCCTTATAATGTTTAGCCAATATGCAGAAGGAGAACCTTTAATTCATGTGGTCAGAGGAAACATCCAAGGGGTTTGAATCTCGTAAGTGTCGTGGGCGCCTGGAACAATTCTGTAAGGGGACAGGAGTTGATTTGGGGTGTGGGGACGAGAAGGTAGTTCCAGGAGCTATCGGCGTGGATCGTGCGGGGAAGGAAGTGAATGTCGCCGGAGACATCACTTCCCTTCCTATTTTTGCCGATGGCGCATTTGACTATGTATTCTCCTCTCATGCTCTGGAGGACCAGGTCGACACGGTGGCGACCCTTCGGGAGTGGTGTCGGCTCGTGAGGCCGGGAGGGTATCTCGTTCTTTATCTGCCGCACAAGAACTTCTATCCCAATATCGGTATGCCGGGATCCAATCCAAACCACCGCTACGACTTTCTGCCGGAAGATGTTCTCCGACCGTTAGCTCTTCTAGATGGCATGATGTTTATGCACGTCGAATCCCACAATGAGAATGACGAGTACGCCTTTGACCTCGTGGCCCGGAAGGTCGACTTCCAATCCGATAGGGAGCGGTTGATCACGACCGTGAGTAACCTGAACTACCTGCCGGAGAATTCCGTGCTCCTGGGCCGGCTCAAGGACTTGCGGACGAAGGTCGATACCGTTCAGGTTCAGAGGCTTGGGATGTTGGGGGATATGCTCATGACTCTACCCGCTGTGTCCCAGCTCAAGAAGAAGCACGACGTTCTCATTTACCTCACCGATCCCAAGTGGCTCCCCTTGATTGCAGACCATCCGGACATTGACGTTATCCGCTTCTCTAACCCGCCCGGGACGCATCCGGGGGAGAAGGGCTTCGCCCAGTGGCCGGACACGGATATCTACTTCCGGTATCCCGATCGGAAGGTCCAGGATACGAAGCATCTCACGGAGTGGTTCTGCGAACAAGCTGGGGTCCCGCCAACCCGGGATATCTACTACCCCGTCGACCCGAATGTCTGGAAGACCCTCGGGGGGATCGTCGGCAAGGTCGGCATGCCCTATATCGTCGTTCACCCTTACCCCGGCTTCACGATCAATAAGGCCTGGCCGCCCCGGCAGTGGGGTCGCCTCTGCCAACGGTTGATAATGGAGGGCTACAGGGTCATCCAGGTCGGGGATCAGAAGGAGGAGCCCGTCCTGAAGGAGAGCAACAATTTCACCTGTGCCGCTGGGATGACGAACCTGAAGGGTCTGGCCGCCCTCATAGGCCGGGCTCAGGCGTTGATCTGCGGGGACTCCGTGACCAATCACCTGTCTCAGGCCATGAAGACCCGGGCGGTCGTGATCTTCGGAAGCACGTGCCCGAAGAGCTCCGGCTACGATCAGAACGTGAATATCTTCCAGGGCGTGAAGTGTCAGCCTTGTTACATGGAGGACAAGATTTGCAACCACAGGGCCTGTCTCGATGGGGTTTCTGTCGAGCAAGTCTACGACGCCCTGATGTCGATCTTGAAGGATGCTGGCGGCGGCGGAGAGTCAAATCCACGATAGCGATGGATAGTCGGGAGTAAGTGTGGCCCTACTCCTGCCTCGCCAGCCCGAATTAAGGGAGGTGAAGCCAAGTGAAGAAGATAGCCTTTGACCTAGACGGAACGCTCGCAAAGGTGAACCCTGACAAAGAGGGGGGAGAGATCGGAGAGGTCATTCACCCAAACATAGATTTAGCAATCCGATGGATGCAGGAAGGTAACCTAGTCTTTATTTTCACGGCCCGGGGTTGGTGGGAGTATGTGGATATCCGTGCGTGGATGGAGAAGAACGGCCTGAAGGATGCCATCCTTGTCTGCGGGAAGCTCCACGCCGATATCTACTTCGATGATCGTGGGCGACAGCTCGATGAGAATACATTGAAAGGGACGGAGGTTCCGAAGTGATCTCGATCGTGATTCCGATTCTCAACCGTTTGGATCTCCTCAGGCGGGCGTTCCCCTCGATCTACACACAGGACTACCCCCGAGAGAATTACGAGGTCATCTTTGTGGACTACGGGTCCACGGACGGCCTCAAGGAATACCTGCAGTCTCTCTCCGGCGTTCTTAACCTCACCTACCTTCGGATCGATGACTCGAAGGCCAAGATCCCCGTCTACCACGGTCCCACTGGGACGTGCAATCCTGCACTAGCCTGGAATGTCGGGATCCGCAGGGCCCGGGGCGACCTTCTCATGCTGACAAGCCCGGAAGTCATTCACGTTACCGAGACTTTAAAGCAGGCCGTGGAGTTCGGCAGGGAGGGCCGGGTCGTGCGGGCTCGGGTCGTGGATGTCCCTCCCTGGACCCAGCTTCTGATGGATGAGCTCCACACCTTCAGCTCGTCGGGGCTGATCAACCTCACCTGCTCCACCGAGCGCCCGGATATGGCCGGACTCTACTTCATCGGGGTCATCCCGAAATCCCTCATGGAGAAGATCGGAGGGATTGACGAGGACTACATGCAGGGTCTGGCCTGGGAGGACACCGAATGTGGTCGTCGGATGATGGCTTCCGGGGTAGAGCTCTTCCACGCCGACGACATGATAGGACTTCACCAGTATCATCCCCGGGTCGATCTTGGATCAGACTTCTACTGCCTCAAGAACCAGACCCGCTTCCTAAGCGAGTTCAAGACCGTTGCCAACGTCGGTCGGGTCTGGGGAGATCCCGACGTGATCGTGGACGAGTGGTCTTGCGTTCCCAGTGTTCCTGCCGATCCGCAACGCCAGCACTTTGAGGATCGCCGCTACCGCCTTAATATCTTGAAAACCCCAAAACGCCTCGTGGGATTCGTTCGGACGTATAACGAGGTCGGGCGGGACTACTTCGACAAGTTCTTCGATCAGGCCAAGACCTGGGGCCTCGACGCCCTCTTCGTTCTCGATGACTGCTCCACGGACGGGACGGTAGCGGCCGTCCGGAAGCATACTCCGTATGTCTGGGTGAGGGATCGGAACCGGGGGAAGCACTACGAGATAGAAAATATGATGTTCCTGGTTGACCGGTGCAAAGAGGTCGGAGCCCAGTGGATGCTTTGGATGGACATCGACGAGGTTTTAACTCGGAATGCCGGGGAGATCATGAAGCGGCTAATGGAGGAGGGCGACAAGCAGGGATGGTCGTCGGTTTACTTTCCCGAATACAACCTTTGGAAGACCCCCCGCTGGCGTCGACGGGACATGGGTTGGTCGTGTAGCACGGGCTGGGCGAGGCTATGGAAAAACGATGGCATCATGTTTTTCGAACAGGGGAACGCCGTTGGAGCCCATCTTCAGCTGTGGCCTCGGTGCCTTGACCGGAATTCCTTCCGGACGGAGGAGGTTGCTGTCCTTCACTACGGCTACGCATCGAAGGAGAACCTTGATACCAAGTGGGAGGAGTATACCCGACTCGATTCCCGGCGCCTCTTTCTCTACACGAGGATGCTGGATGAGACGAACTTGCTTTTGCAGAGGTTGCCGGACGAGATTTTTCCCGAGGCCCTAATCCCGAAGCCGGAGGATGAAGAGTATCCCCGGTGGATGGAGAATGACCTTCATCGGATCGCCGAAGTTATGGGGAGGTGTGCGTGGACAATGAGGCCGTTGGTGGAAGCCGATTTTCTGCAGAACGTATATCAGGAAACCCAGCAGATAAAATTGGCAGGCTTGCCCGATATTACTTCTGTGGGTACGCCCTAAGAGATTACAGCATCCTGACCGTCTTTGTCTCCGGCGCCGGGCCGGACGTCATAGAGGGGATGAAAGTGTTCTCGGACATGGGGTTTGAGGTTTCGCCTATCCTGAACCCCCCGGCTCTAGGGTTTCCGGACGCCATCGTCTGTCTTGATACCTTCAAGAGAACGCACGACTGGGGTGAGTATGCGAAGAATTTAGTCGAGAGTGCCGCTAAAGTATTTATGTTCTCTATTGAAATCGGGGAGGAGTTTGACCGGAGCGTCTTGCCCCCGAATACGACCTTTTTCAACCAGACATCCGAGGGCTTTATCTATGATCGTGATACGCACTTCCTTCCGGCTACCCATCTTATCGGGCTCGTGGTGAAGGAACAGAAGGAGGGGCCCCTCCGTGTCATCCTTGGCGGTCACTGGGCCCAGGCTATAGGATGGACGATACTGACGCATGCTCAACAGGACATTACGCATCCATTGCAGTTTCTGGCTGGGAGCGTGGAGTGCCTGTTTATGGAGCATGCCCTCGAGCACATAGGCTTCGGAGATGCTCTCAAGTTCTTCAATGAGGCTTACCGGGTCTTGAAGCCGGGAGGCGTTCTCCGGATCGTATCTCCGGATCTCGATAAGCTGTTCAATTTCATGGCCACCGATGAGGATGGCGAGTGTATTGACGATCGGGATGAGGAATATGTAAAGACGTTGATCGACAAGTATGCCATTCCTGAAGAGCTCCAATCCCGCTATACGTTTCCCGTTTTTCTGGTGAACGATATTGTTCGGGAGCATGGCCATAAGTTCGTCTGGAACGTTCCTCTTGTCTTCCATGCCCTCCGGAGGTGCGGATTTGAGGTTAAGGTGTTCGGGATAGGTGAGGGGACGAATCCGGACTTCTGCCTCGAGCGGAAACGTCGGGGTCTAAAGGATGAGATCGGACCGCCCTATGATTGCGAGAGTTTTCATGTGGAGGGGGTTAAGCTATGAGGCATTTTAAGGATACGATTTGTCCTCGATGTGGCGTGGCGGGGAAAGTTAGACGGTTTCCGAGTCCTCGTGAAATGAAGCGTAGGGTTGAGGAGTGTGGAAAGAAGAAGGATGTAGTTGCTCTTTTGGCTTACGGAGCAAGCATCCCTTCGGTTCATGGATTTAAATGCGACGGCTGTGGCGCTACCGGGACAGGTTGGGAAGTGATTGCCAAGAACCTTGTTATCGTGGAGCCTATTAAATGAAGCTAGCCTGCATCGTTCGTGTTTACAACGAGATGATCACGGGGCATGCTCAACGGTTCTTTGCCCACTGGAAAGAGTGGGGAGCGGACGAGCTCTTTGTCCTCGACGACCACTCCGACGACGGGACAGCGGAGTATGCCCGGAAGTTCACGCCCCACGTCTGGGTGCGGGAGCAGAGGTACGGCAGGAACAGGGAGAAGGAGAACACGGTATTCCTTCTGGACCGGGTGAACGAGGTTGGCGCCGAGTATATCCTTTTCATGGACTGCGACGACATCCTTAGCCGGGGGGCCGGACAACGTCTGCGGGATTACTGGCTTCCCACGATGGACAAGCAGAACTTCAGCTCCCTGGTCTTTACGTCTTATAATCTCTGGCGGAAGCCCCGCTGGCGTCGGGTCGATTCCATGTGGGCCTGCGAGGATCAGTTCTATCGGTTGTGGAAGAACGAGGGCCTGAAGTTTGACGTGATCGAGGATAAGCAGATGCATGCCCCGCCCGCTCCTCCGCAGGTTTTCCGGTACTGGACGATCGTGCCCCATGACGACATCACGTTTCTGCACTACGCCTATGCCGACCTTTACAGATTGAGGGAACGCTTCCTGCATTACGCCCATCTCGACGGGAAGCGGATCGGCATGTATGCCCGGATCATCGACGAGTCCAGCCTGATGTTGGAGCGGGTCCCGGATGAGCGGTTTCCGGAGGATCTCGTGCCCGGCCCGGACCAGGAGGAGTATCTCCGGACTCCGATGGACGACCTGCACTATCTCAGTTTGTCTGTGGGCCGGGCCTGCTGGAAGGACAAGCCCATAGAGGAACGAACGGAGTGGTGGGAATGCGCCGAGAGAAATAAGCGTATTCTGGAATCTAACCGCCCGGGGATGAGGATGCTTGGTGATGAATAACATTCACCTGTCCGCGATTTACCTGAAGCTGGTCCGGTACTACTTCGCCGCCGAGATTCTGTCCGACTACGAGGTCACGGGATTCGTCTTGGACTCGGAATGCGGGGACGGTTTAGGGACGGACGTCTTGGCTAAGGCGGGCCTCCACACTCTTGGGGTCGACGAGAACCCCCATGTCGTTAACTATGCCAACGAGCACTTTACGGAGTCGAGCCGGGCCATCTTTTTATGGAAACCCGCTTTAAGCAAAGAGCTCAAGGTCGATGCGGTGGTTTCTTTTGAAGCCTTCAAGGACGAGAAGTTCAATCTCCCCGTTCTGGTGGAGATGGCGAGGAGGATATTTATCTTCTCGGCAAACTATATCCCGGAGGGGGCGCTGATTCCGGAGGGGACGCAGTTCTTCTACCAGACTGAGGATGGGCTGATCTACGACCGGATGCCGACCAAGCATCCTCCGATCCACCTTATTGGAGTGGTTATAAAGCGATGATGCGAGCGAAACCGTTGGAAGGCGCCCGGGTCCTGGTGACCGGAGGGACCGGCTCTTTGGGTAAGGTGCTGGTCCGGAGGATTTTCGCCGGGGAGATGGGTATTCCCAATGAGGTAGTCGTGTTCTCTCGGGATGAGGCCAAGCAACACTTCATGAGAATGGAGTGGCAACGATCGACCGTTGCGGTGACCGACGAGAGGATTTACGATGACTTCCAGAACAAGCTGAAGTTCGTGATCGGGGACGTGCGGGACTACGATAGCGTCTTTCGGGTGTTGGAGGACGTGGATGTGGTGTTCAATGCCGCCGCCCTGAAGCAAGTCCCGACCTGCGAGTACTTTCCCCTCGAGGCCGTGAAGACTAACATTCTCGGGGTGGCAAATATCGTTCGTGCGGTCGAGGCGCATCCCCGGGTGCAGACGGTCGTGGGGATATCTACCGACAAGGCCGTGAAGCCTGTGAACGTCATGGGGATGACCAAAGCCATCCAGGAGCGTATCTTTATCGAAGCGAACATCCACTGCCCGACCCGGTTCGTCGTCGTCCGTTACGGGAACGTGCTGGCTTCCCGGGGATCTGTGATACCTCTTTTCTATGATCAAATCCAGCGAGGCGGTCCCGTCACGGTTACCACGAAGGATATGACGAGGTTCCTGCTCTCCCTCGATGAGGCCGTGGACGCCATTTTTGCCGCTCTCAAGGAGGGTGATGCGGGGGAAACCTACGTGCCGGTCGTTCCCTCGGCAAAGGTTGTCGATATCGCCTGTGCTTTGAGGGGTAAGAGACCCATCGAACTTCTGTTTACGGGAATCAGGCCGGGGGAGAAGACCCACGAAATTCTGATCAGCGAAGAGGAGGATTACCGGACCTATCAGAAGGGGAATTATTATGTCATCCTTCCGATCCTTTCGGAGATTCGATCTGGACTTCCTGGGGACGTGAAACCTGCTCGTGGCGTTAGGGGGGAATATAGTTCCGAGCATGGATGCTTAAAATTCTCGGAGGTCGAAGAGTTCCTGCAGGCGAAGGGATTGATGGTCGATGACTACAAGCCGGATTCGATGGACGCTATGCGATGAAGATCGCAACCCTGTTCGGGACCCGCCCGGAAATTATCAGGCTTTCCAACGTAATCCGGGGGCTCGATTCCCTATGTGATCAGATCGTCGTCCACACCGGGCAGAACAGCGATCCCTGCCTCTCCGAGGTGTTCTTTGAGGAGCTCGAAATCAAGAACATTCTCCGGCGCCTCATGATCACAGGGGAGAACTTCGAAAATCGGGTTGCCGACATTTTTGTGAAGGTGGGAGATCTCTTTCGGAAGGAGAGGCCGGACCGGGTTCTTATTCTGGGGGATACCGACAGCGGGCTGGCGGCGATCGTGGCCAAGAGAATGGGGATCCCGGTCTACCACATGGAAGCGGGGAATAGGTGTTACGATGATCGGGTGCCGGAGGAGGTTAACCGGAAGGTGATCGACCACGCCAGCGACATCTTGATGCCCTACACCCAGCGGAGCAAGGAGAACCTCTTGCGGGAGGGGATCCCGCCCAACCGTATTTACGTCACGGGGAATCCGATCTACGAGGTCATCTGCCGCTGGGGAGAACAGATAAGGCAATCTGATGTTTTATTTTCTGTCGGGCCGCCTCCCCTGCAGTCCGGGCAGTATTTTCTGGCAACCTTCCATCGGCAGGAGAACGTAGACGTCCCGGACCGTCTGAAGAACATCATCCAGGGTCTGTCCCTCGTGGGGGATCATTATTCGATGCCTGTTGTTGTTAGCCTGCATCCCCGGACGAAGGAGAAGCTGAATCAGGCCGACGAGCTGGATATCAGTAAGTGGGTTGCCTTCCGTGAGCCCTTTGGCTTCTTCGACTTCGTGAGGCTCGAGCAGAACGCCTGCTGTATCTTGACCGACAGCGGGACGGTCCAGGAGGAGGCAACCATTTTCAAGGTTCCCGCCGTCACGGTCCGGGATACGACAGAACGCCCGGAGACCCTCGAGTGCGGGAGCAACATTCTATCGAAGGACGATCCGGAAGCTATTCTGGAAGCCGTGGAGACCGTCTTTTCTGGAACGACGGGAGAACGGGAGGACTGGTGGAGAGTTCCACCGGAATACGAGAACGGGTCTGTTTCAAGGATCGTAGCCAAGATCATTTTAGGGCATCACTATGCTACCTGATTATCTGATAACCGAGTTCAACCCGCTGTTCGACACCCACGAAGCCCGCTACCGGATCGAAGTCGTGGTCACCACGAAGGAGCGGTACACCAACCTGTGCATGCTTTTGTCCTCCCTGCTCGCTCAGAACTACGGGAACTGGGATTTGACCGTCGTGGACGACACCGAAGGGGCAAGGCCGATCAGCGAGGCCTTCCCGACATGCAATATTCTCGATCAGCTCAACCACCAGGGGCATAACTGGCGGGTGATCTGGGGGCCGAAGAGGGGGCCCCATGCCGCCTTCTATGCGGGGTTCGTTAACCGACGCCATGAGCTCGTGGCCAACATCGACGACGACTTCGTGCTCTTTCCGAATTACCTTCAGTGGATGGTCGTTCCCTTTGTGCAGTGCGAGCAAATCCTGGGCGTGGGGAAGATGCTGGGGGGCGTGGGAGGGGTCTATCTCTTACCCCGGATGACCCTCGAGAGCCAGACTGCCCCGAATAACTGGGCGTCCGTGAACCTCTATCAGGGGAAGATAAGGCCCTTAACCCCTCTTCTCCACCAGACCCTCTCTCCGGACGTCAATCTCAAGGAGGCCGAGCACATTAACTCCTGCTTCCTCGTCTCGGGATCCGCCGTGGATGCCTCCGGAGGGATATGCCTCGATTATTCCCCCGCAGGCCACCGCTGGGAGACCGATCTCACCTACCACATGTTCAAGAAGGGCTATACCCTCCTGGTCCAGCCCCGAGCGATCGCATGGCATTATGCCTCCCTCGAGGGCGGTATCCGGGTGACCAAAGGCATCCCTAACCCCGAGAAGTTTTGGATCGACGACCAGAACCTTTACGATCGGAGGATGGCAGAGCTCGATGGAACAAACCCCCCGGCCATCTAACTGGTTCACCCTCGTAATCGACGGGGGCATCGGGGATCACATCTGCGTCACCCCGATGCTCCGGGCGACCAAGAAGGCCTACCCGGATCACCACATCATCGTCTCGGCATGCTACTGGGAAGCCCTTCAGGGCAATCCGAACATCGACAAGCTCTTTCACATCTCTGCGGAGGATGCTCGGGAGTTCTATGAGGACTGGGTAATCCCACAGAAAGATTCCCGAAAAACCATCCGGGCCGACCTCTACACCCGGCGCTGGAATCATGTCTACGACGGGCTCCAATCTAAGGCTTGGTCGGAGATCTGCGGGCTTCCCTGGGACAATGACGAACTTGAGGTTTTCCTCCGCCCGTCCGAGCTCACTTGGGGCATGAATTTTATGAAGGGTTTTGGCGAGAAGGTCGTCCTGATCAACAGTGCGGCCGCTAACATTCCTCTCACCGGGAAGAAGGGGACGCCCAACAAGGACTGGTTCCACGATCGCTGGGTAGCCCTCACAAAACGGCTCCGGGAGGCCGGGGTCGCCGTCCTCCAAATCGGGGGCAACGGGGAGACCTGTGTGCCCGGGGTAACCGCCAACCTTTGCGGGGGCCTCTCGATCCGGCAGACCCTTTCGATCCTGCGGTTCTGCTCGTCCTACGTCACGGTCGAATCCTTCATCGGGCACGGAGGGCCCGCCGTCGGGAAACCGGGGGTCGTTCTCTTCGGAAGAAGCAACCCCCACATCTCCGGCCACGCCATGAATACCAACCTGTGGATCCCGGGCTCCTGCGATAACTTATTCTGCTGTCGGCCCGAGGGATATTACCTGGACGGGTTTAATTGCCCCTCGAGGCCCTGCATGTCCTCAATTACCGTGGACGCCGTTTTCGACGCTTTAGTCCCTCTCATTCCCCTGTAGGAAGGCCTCCCAGACAGCCACCAGATGCCCACCGTTCGCATCTAAGGCCGAGACCGACCTCAGATGCCCTGTCCCGTGCCCAGCCCGTCCTGAAATGAGATAGTGAACGAACATACCCCTTCGAGAAAGATTTTTCTCAAAGGGGCTTGACTTGCAATTAGGGATTATGTATAATGGTATCGTAGCGAGCAGGTATTCGAGCCCTTAACCCCAAGTAAGGAGGACGTGATGGACAAGCGGACGCTGAGACTGAATATGGACGGGGCGGTGTGGGACGCCGGGGACGGCGGGATCTTCCTGATGAGCGGAGTCCGGGTTCCACCGCAGGAGCCTACCGACGATCGGCATATCGCCGACGAGAACAAAAAGGAAGTCGTGCGGAGGTGGAACGCCTTTCCGGAGCTCATCGAGTCATTGAAGCAGAGCCTCGCCTGCATGGAGCACCTCGACAAGATGCTCCTCGATCTGGCGGGACAGGAAAAGGAATGTGACCGGGGCGAAGTCGCCAGAGCGAAGGAAGTTCTGGCCGCCTGGGAACCAAAGGTTTAAGGAGGAGAGTATGAGTCAGGTGTGGCCGGAAGGCTGGAAGAAGGAAAACTGGGTGACGGCGTTGTCGAGGAAGGGGTTTCAAATCTGGATTCCCCGATCCATTGAGGAGACCCTGCCCGCCAGTTTCTGTGCAGAGGTTCAGAAGGTTTATCCGGAGGGCAAGCGATGTCAGAATTGCCCGGCGCAAGATCATTGCGTGAAGGTCATGAACGAGGAGGTCGACTACCCCAAGGTGCTGGCCTGGATCTACGCCTGGGCGAGAACGTTGAAGGTGGCGTTGCCGGGGGCGGTTTAAGGTTCTACCAAACGATGTATCGGCGTTAACCCCAATTCAAAAGGAGAAGCGGAAATGTCACACAATCTGATGGAGAGAGCGGACGGAAAAGGGCACAGCATGTTCTGGTTCGGGACCGCTTGACTTCCTTTCCCGATTTAAGCTACAATCACTGTGTTGCTCAGAGCTTAAAGGCTTTTGAATGATTATCACGAGCCCCCAAGTCCGCAGACGGAGAGCCGCCTTTTCGCCTGAGCAACCGGATGAGGGGGCTTCGACTTTAAGGGGCAAGATGAAGAGGTGTCCTCGATGTCGTAAGTTTAAGTCTACCGAACCGGGCCGGAGCGAGTTCTACCATTCAGCAACCCGAGCCGATGGATGGAGTGGCTGGTGTAAGGCTTGCGATAAGAGGGAGAGCACGATTTACAAGAGAGATGTCTACAGGAAAACCGAGAAGGGTTTAGAAAATTCCAGGAGGTGGGGTCGGAATAGTCAGCGAAGGCTCAAATTGGAAGTGTTGCAGGCTCTGGGTGGAAAGTGCAAGTGCTGTGGTGAGCGCCGAGAAGAGTTCCTTACGGTCGATCACATCGGCGGCGGCGGCAACGTTCACCGGAAGATTCTAAAAGGCAGGGGAAGTCAAAAGGTCTATCTCGACATCAAAAGGCAGGGATTTCCGGAGGATAAGTTTCGGATTCTGTGCTGGAATTGCAACATGGCAATCGCACACTTCGGATACTGCCCGCACGGGAATTTAAAAGAACCGTTAATCAAAGGAGGAAGTCATGTCGCATAACTTGATGCAAAGGTCGGACGGGAAGGGACACGCTCTCTTTTGGCATTCAGAGAGCCCCTGGCACGGTCTGGGGACTCAGCTGAACGGCCCGGCCACGTCCAAAGAGGCCATCACAGCCGCAGGGCTCGACTGGCCAGTTAAGAAGTATGAGCTGATGGCCATGCACGACGAGAACGGGGAGCACAACGCTCTTCAGGTCCCGGACAAGTTCGCGACCGTTCGTGAGGACGGGGAGAGGCGGGTCGTCCTGGGCGTGGTGGGGAAGCAGTATACCCCGCTTCAGAACACGGAAGCCTTCGGCTTCTTCGACAACATCGTGGGGGAGGGTCAGGCGATCTACCACACAGCCGGGGCCCTGGGCCAGGGCGAGCGCATCTGGGTTCTGGTCAAGCTTCCGGACAGCATCCGGGTTCTCAAGGGGGACGTGGTGGATAAATACCTCCTCCTCTACAACACCCACGACGGATCCAGCTCGGTCGGCGTGAAGTTTACCCCGATCCGGGTCGTCTGTCAGAACACCCTTCAGATGGCAACCGGGGACGGGAAGAAAGCTTATAAGGTTCGGCACTTCCCGGACGTGGCCGTCAACCTCGACAAGGTGGCCGATCTGATGGGCATCGTGCGGAAGTCCTACGATCAGATCGAAGAGCTCATTAGGGAGACCGCCAAGGTTCCCATGAACAACGAGCGGGCCGTGAATTACTTCAAGGCCGTCGTTCTGGACGATCCGAAGGCTGTGAGCCCGGACGAAATCCGGCGCAACGATCGCAACGCCTTCATCCGGAACGAGATGCTGAGGCTCTCGAACGAAGGCCGGGGATCGAACATCCCTGGTGTCAGAGGGTCGCTGTGGGGAGCCCTGAACGGCGTGACGGAGTTCGTCGACTACCAGGACACCCGCAGGGGCGGGGGAGAGGGACGCCTCGAGCGCATCCTGTTCGGGACGGGCTCGGACCTCAAAGCGAGGGGCTTCGCGATGGCCACGAAGATCGTGGACGACGGTCCGGATGCCCTCGACGCCATCCTGAAGAACGCCTATAAGGGCGCGTAATCGATCTGAGGAGGAATGGGGAGGGACTAAAATCCCTCCCCGAACCAATTCAGGAGAATAACATGAGCGACTACGACCTTGCCAATAAGCTACTGAAGATCAAGTCCGGCGTCCCTGCCGGGAAGTCCGGATCGTGGGAGGTGGAGAAGTTCACGATTTCAGAGGCCGAAGCCTCGATGGAGCGGATGCGTCACACGGTCCAGGCTCTGCAGGGCAGGGGCTTTCGGGCTCCGGATCCCGGGAACTACACAAAGCTCACCCGGAACGGCGACGTGATTATGTCGGACACCACTGCGGAGATGGAGGACATGCGATCTCTGGTGTATCGTGCGGAGGGCAACATCCTCATCCACGGCCTCGGGCTCGGGTTGGCCACGGAGATCTGCCTACAGCATCCTGCAGTCAAGTCCGTCACTGTGATTGAGCGATCGGAGGACGTGCTCAACCTCGTGCAGTATTATCTCACCGAGAAGTATGCCAAGACGCCTCTCACGATCGTTCAGGCCGATGCCTTCGTGTGGCGTCCTCCGAAGGGTGTGGTCTACGAGACCATCTGGAGCGATATCTGGGACAACCTCTGCACGGACAACATCGCCGAGTTCACGAAGCTCCGGAGGATTTACTGCCGGAAGAAGAAGTGGCATGGCTTCTGGTGCGAGACGGACGTTCAGCGCCTGCGGATGAGAGGATGGTAGAGATGAGACACTTAAAGTTATCCCGGCCTGCCTGCGGGTCGCACCGGAAGGTCCGGGGCGAGGTTATCAAGGTCGTGAAGGCCAGTTCCTGCAAGGCTGGGCCCTTCGATATGAAGTCCTACTTCTATCCCGGCCACAAGATCGTTCGTGACCGCTACGGTCGTGAGTATGATTTCCTCGACGGGAGCATCCACGGCCTCGGGCCGCAGTTCAAGAAGGGAACGAAGGTCTGGGTCCAGGTGCAATGGAGCCCGTCCTACAGCCTACCCTTCGCCTGGATTCGGAAGGAGGGATGATGACCAAACTGTTTTGCGTGACCTTCGAATACAAGGTTTGCGTTGCTCTCGAAGTGGAGGAGGGGAAGGACGTGACGGGGGAAGCTATCGGCCTGGCGATGGATAATCTCATGGCGGAGGTCCAGATTCAAGGCGAACGTGGGTCCGTCACGGACGTGGCTCTCATTAAAGCCGCAGAGACCGTTGAGAAGGAATGGCGTACCGGAATTCCCTACGGGGACCCGAAGATAGTCAAGGATCGAACTGTAGAGCAAATTCTAAAAGAGGAGAATCAGTCATGAAGAAGTTCCTGTTAGTGATCGCAGTGCTCGTGATGAGCGCAACCGCTTTCGCGGCAGACACCCTCACGACGTTCGCCGACATGGAGAGCACCTACGTCTACAACGGCGTGAGGTACGTTTGGGGTTGGAAGGTTTGGGGCGGAAGCTACCCTTACCTGATTAAGGCGGACTCGCTCCGGTTCGTCTCGCCAAGCCACAGCCTCATGCTTCAGGGGATAACCTCTAACCTTTCTCAGACGAAGAACATCTTGGGAGTGCCCGCAGTGCATGGGCCGGGAACGTATCGGGTTCATCTCAACGTGAAGGTCAAGAAGATGCCTTGGACTGCGGGGATAACCTTGTCCTCGTATACCTGGGTGCGGGGGTTCTGTGCGGATAGCGGAGGGATCACGACGTGGAGGGTGAACCGACGGGACACCATCCCAGGCTTCGACACGCTTTGGCATACCCTAGATAGGGACTTAATGACCATTACCCTGGCCGCAGGAGATTCCTTCCGGGTGAGGGATACGCTGAGCTCGATAACTCTCGGATGCCAAATTACAGCCCGTTTTGACACCCTCTTCGTGGACGATGCTTACCTTACTGGGACGTTCACGCTCAACGGGGTGGAGGAGGGCCCAGCGAAGCCTAAGAGCGCGGTCCACGTCAGCGGCTTGAGGCCGGGGATTTACGACCTGCTGGGCCGCCGGGTCGATCAGATGGAGCACAGCGGGATCTACTTCGTGGTCGGTCGTGACGGATCCCGGACGAAGGTCGTCCATCTAAGGTAATGCCATGAGCGTAATCTTAGAAGTCGTCTACGATCCGTCGAAACGGAAACTGCGGGTGCGACCGCAGGGCAGGGATGGCTGGGTTCAGTTCCCGAACGGCCTCCGGACGGAAGGCGCTCGTTACGAGGTGGACGATCTCAAGGCCGATCCGACAGGCTTCTACCGTGTGGTCGGGTCGATCCGGCCATGCACCTCTCGACCTGTCACCTTAGATTCCGTGACGCCACACCTCGTGAGGGCGGCTAAGGTGGTCGAAGCTCAGAGCGCCCGGAGCACCTACATGGGATGCAAGGGGCAGACGCCGAGCGAGAATCTTAGGGACTATGAGGAGGGCTACATCGCCGACCTGAAGCTCGACGGGAACTGGGGTGAGTTCCGGTTTGATAGCCAGTGCAGGTTGCGGGTGACTTCCCGATCGGGCATGGATGCCACGAATCGGAAGGGCATCCGGGAATGTGTGGAGCGTCTGGAAGCCTCGGCCTTGAAGTGCAGACTGCACGATACGATCTTGATCGTGGAGAACATGATTGGAACGCAGATCGGGGTCAAGGCTCAGGAGGAGTTTGGGTTCGCCCCGAACATCGTGTTCGACGTGCTCGGGCTTCAGGGGAAGAACATCTGCGATGTTTTCCTTATGGAGCGCAGGCGCCAGCAGGAGGAGATCGTTCGGAAACTTCAGGCCCATCTGCCGGAGGGAATGCTTCGGAACGTGGAGTGGTGGGACGGCAAGTTCAAGACTCAATACGACAAGGTCGTCGCCCGGGGCGGGGAGGGGCTTGTCCTCAAGCTCAAGAATTCGATCTACCGATCCGGGGTCGACTCGCCGGATTGGATCAAGTGCAAGAAGGAAGTGGAGTCCGATATGGTCTTGATGGGCGTGACCTTCTCGGATGCGAAATCCTACGTCGGGGAGGGGCTGATCAAGTGCATCCGGGTCGGGATGTTCAGGGACGGAGAGCTCGTTCACGTCAACGATGTCGGGGCGATGACCGTGGAAGATCGCCGCTGGTTCACCAAGAACTGGAAGGCTAACGTCGGGAAGCTCGTAGTGGAAATCCACGGCTGGGAGCGGTTCGAGTCCGGGGCCCTCCGGCATCCGGCGTTCAGGCGTATCCGCACGGACAAGAGAGTAGAGGAGTGTATTTTATCATGAGCGTCATTCTGGAATGCGTCTACGATGACGTGAAGCGGAAACTGCGGGTCCGCCCGCAGGACAGGGCAGGCTGGGTCCAGTTCCCAAACAACCTTCGCAGGGAAGGGGCTCTGTTTGAGGTCGACGATCTCAGGCATGATGCCCGGGGCTTCTGGCACGTGGTCGGGGATATCCGTCCCTGCACGTCCCTACGGAGGGAGATGGAAAGGACGGAGCGTCGGCCTACACCCCGGCCTACGGTGCGAGCTCGAAGGCCGGATGCCCAATCGCCCGTCCCTACCGATGATGACGCACCGTTCGGCGTCGTGGGGGGCTTGTGAGGCTACGATCCGCAGGGGCGTGGGTCATGGTTCCTACGCCCTTGAAAGATAGTGAACGAACATACCCTATGAGGAAAAGATTTTAAAGAATTCTCGGCAAAGCCCTTGACTGTCAATTACGAATTAGGTATAATGGTATCGTGGTAAGCAGGTAATCCCCTAACCCCAAGTAGGAGGAGAGCAAGATGTCAGAAGTGAAGATCAGCAGGACGCAGACCATCGTGGGTTACGACTTTCGGAGCGGCATCGATTCCGGCCTGGACATTTTCAGAGGCCGGGGAGAGATGCTCGACGAAGGCAAGGCTCCGGTGGTTTTTACCTGGGAAGCCAGGAAGGACGGAAAGCGGGCGCCCATGAGCGTGGCGGTTCATCTTCCGCCGAATGTCGGGATCAACGATTCGATCTATCCGGCCATCCTCGCCAGCATCAAGCCCCCGAAGAAATCCCGCAAGGCTTTCAAAATCCACGTTGGCGAAGAGAGGAGCTAGCCATGACCCCGAAGACAGCGAAGGACTTTACGAGATGGATGGCCCCGAGGCTTCTCGAGACGCTTGAGGGCGAAGAGATCAGGCTGTTCGTGACTTCCCCTGGCGCCCACAAGGAGTTCGGGGGGCAGGAGCCCTACAACGGGGTCATCGCAGTGAAGGGCGGTCATCTCATGTTCGACGGGACGGATCACGGGCGGATCTCGAGCGCCCTGGCGATGTCCCTCTTCCGGGATGCCTTCTACGGTCAGTTCGGATACCTGCCGGGATCCCAGCGGGCGGTCCGGGAGCTCGATGCAGAGTTCGGAACGAAAGGAGTATGAAGCCATGAAGCAGAACGATGTCGGTATCAACATTCAGCCGCCCGTTCAGGCTGAGGGCAATTTGAGGGCATCGCTCAAGGAGTGGATGACCGTGAAAGCCAACATCAGCAATCTGAACGCCGAACTGAAGCGGCTCGGAGAAATCGAAGAGGGGTTCCGGGGCGAGACCGTCCATCAGGTAATGGCCTATCCCAACCAGGAAGTGGCGGTTGGTGAGGTCACGATCGTGGCATCGATCACGCCACGGGATACGCCCAAGTATAAGGACGCCTTCGAGCTCGCCCTCACGAAGGTCAACGAGGCCACGCAGATCATCCTGACCACTTCCCTGGCGGCTTCGACGAGTCACAGCGAGAAGCCGGAGCTCAAGGTCAAGGCCGGGAAGAAGCTCAAGGTCAAGGCCATTCAGGGGACGGTTGTCGTAGCCTGAGAGCCGAGGGGTGCGGGGTGCGACCTCGCAAGACGGTGTGCGTATCCGACACCATGACGCAGAGTCCACCCCCGCACTAAGGCCACGCAGGATATCCCAAGTAACCTGCAGGCGAACCCCAAATCAAAAGGAGAGACGTGGAGAATATGAAAAAGAAAGAATGGGGGCGTGTCATAATTTACCGTCTTGGTCACGTGCCTAAGATTGTGCTCGTTCCATCCAGTGGTGAATCTGTTGGACAGGTTTTCCTAGCCGCGAGAATATCCACGACGAAGTGGTTACGAATTCACGTGAACGGAAAGCGGAGAACCAGAAGGAAGAAAGTGTATCCTGGGGATAAAATAATAATCATCGCTACTCTACGAATCGGGTGAATTTAAATCTAAGTGAATGATGGGAGGTGAATCAGAATGTCAAATAAGAAGTCCGCAGACGCATACCGTGATCGGGTGATCGCCCTGCACAAGGAGGGCAAGAAGGATTCCCAGATCGTTCGGGACCTGAAGATCTCGAGAGGCATGGTGTGGCGAATCATGAAGGCTTTCAAGAAGGGCGGGCACGTGGCCAAGCCGGGATCCAAGAAGGCCGCTCCGAAGGCGGCCGCTCCGAAGGCCCAACCGAAAGCGAAGGCCGAAGCCAAGAAGCCGGAGGCCAATCCGAAGGCCGAGAAGCCAGCCGTGCGTGCCCCGGCTGATGTCGCTCCGGATGCCAAGCCCAAGACCGATCCGAAGGTCCAGATCGATGCCGACATGAAAGCTCGGGCGGAAGCCAAGCTGAAGGGCGGCAAGGTCACAGCCAAAGGTCTATAGCCGATGGGGTGCGGGGTCATCCCCGCACTTAAGGCACGAGGCAGGTCCAAAGTCCTGCCATGCGATCTAACCCCAATACCCGGTCTGAAGGAGATGCGATGGCGAGAGAACAAAAACGACAGGAAGTGAAGGACGCCCTCTGGCGGCTTGACGAAGAAGTTTCCCGGCTATCCGGAGAAGCTTCTCGGAGAGTGGGAGAGGCGTGGAAGGCTTACGTCGAGCACGAGAAGGACTGGCGTAAGCACCTCGAACACGCCAGGATCGCCTTGAGAGATGCGGAGAATAAAGTAAGCATGGCGTGGGACTCACTCGACGTGAAAGATTAGGGAGGATGTGATGGGGCTGAACGATTCTCAGGGATGCTCGACGACCAAGACCCCCGGTCAGTTCGCCTACGATGAGTTCGTCTCGAAGTTCTCAGGCCGGAGGATGGTGCAGTGGGACTACCGGGACAGCAAGGGCAAGCTCTTCTCTGGGGTGGCCAAGTCTGTGGAGATTGCTCGGAGAGCCGCCCGGGATCAATCCGGGGAGCCCGTTGAGGGCTGAAAGGAGGCTGTAGGTGCTTACGCTCGTTCTGGTGGGGGGTTCCATCCTGCTCCTGACGGTCGCCCGCCTGTGGGCTTACAGGAGGCTCAAAAGGGGGGTAAACGCCTCTACCCAGCGGGTGCTCAGGGCGTGGGACTGGGGGAGGCTTATTTTACTGAGTCTGGGGGGCGTGGCTTCCGTGATCGGGGGCGGTCTGTGGGCTTGGGGCCTAATGATCGTGGTGGTCATCCTGATTGAAGTGGCCATGCCCTTCGTGATGGTCAGTCCCCCGGATCGATCCAACGGGAAGAGCAGGAGGCCTCCCCCGACCCGGGGCAACGAGAACAGGATAGTTCTATGAAGGAAGCCCTGGCGGGTCCAGCGGGATTCGCCAGGGTAACTTTTTTGGGTAACCTCTTGACAATCAAATACGAATCCTTTATAATGGTAACCTACTGTTGTTCTTTAAACGAAAGGTTTACAGTGTGGTGTGATGGGGTGGATGTCCCTCTCGATAGGGAATCTACCCCATAACCTCATGAGGAAGATTTATTATGGCGAGGATTTATCAGCGGAAAAAATTAAGGGTTGGCGATCACGTCGAAGTCCTTCAGATCCATTCCCAGTCCGATTATAGTTTTCTGGTCGGGACTCGTGGGGTCGTTAAAGGGGCCGGACATGCCGGGGCTTACGCCGTCCAGTTTGCCAAGAGACATCGGGATTTGAATACCTGTGATGGGTGTTGCCTTCCGAATCGTGGTCTGTGGCTTGGGAGGTCTCAGCTCAAGCTCGTGTCCGATCATCCCGTTTACTACCCATCCGATCAGGCGAGGGTGGCTCGTCGTAATGCGGCTCGGGCAGTTCCCCGTCGTGTTCACAACGCCGATGAGCGGGAGGAGCTGGGGAGACGTGGTCGGGTCGGGACGGATCCCGTCAGCCAGGCCCGGGCGCATTATCGGAACACGGTAAGGACTCTTCAGATTCTCGACACGACAGAGGCCGATGCGGCTCGCGGGGCTATGGCCGACGTCCGGATGGTCACCCGGAAGGAAAAGCAAAGGCGTTCTCGGAAACCGTCCCTGAATGAGGAGGGCTTCGGAGTGATCGGGGAGCTGTGAGTTCGAAGCCGAAGTTCAAGATCGGCCAGCGGGTCAGGGTAACTTTTGAACATACGCCGGAAGAAGAGGGGTTGCTCAATGAGGCCGGGACGATCGTGGAAATTAAGGCCAGCGATTTTCTCTATGGGGTCCAGATGGATAAGGAGTCTCTCGGCCTTCACGACTGCTCGGGGAAAGCCAAGAAGGGAACAGGGAGATACCTCGAGGAGGTCCAGCTCGAGAGAGAAGAGGAGAAGCCCTTTGGAGTGGAGGGCGAGATATGATATTCGGAAATCAGTTTGATCTGTGCCCTCGGGTCCGGGTCGTGAGCGTTAACCAGGATTCCGACTTGAAGTTCCTGGGGGAGTTAGGATACGTTGTCGATCAGGAAGATGCTGGTCGGTTTGTTAGAGTTAAGCTCGATAACTTCCACGTGGAAAAGATTTTCTGGCACGATCAGATCGAGGTTTACCGGGAGGAAGCCTTCGGGGTGATCGGGACCTTATAGGAGGAGTCATGGGAGATAGAACTGGAATCGAATGGACGGACGCCACGCTGAACCTCGTCTCGGGATGCTCCAAGATTTCCGAGGCCTGCGAGCGGTGCTACGCCGAGCGGGACTCTCTCCGCTACGGCTACACGAAGCATCCCTGGACCGAAGCGAATGCAGGAAAGAACGTCGTCCTGCATTCAGAGAGGCTTAAGATCCCTCTCAAGTGGAAAAGACCGAGACGAGTGTTCACTTGTAGCATGGGAGACTTATTCCATCCCCTCGTCCCGTTTAACTTCATCTGTGATGCCTTCGCTATGATGACCTTCGCCAAGCAACACACCTTCCAGGTTCTCACCAAGAGGCCGGAGCGGGCCCTTGAGTTCTTCAACACCTGGGGATCGAAGAGCTGGCCGCTCCCGAACGTCCAGATGATCGTGACTGCGGAAAATCAGAAGCGGGCGTATGAGAGGATCCCGCTTCTCCTGCAGATCCCAGCGGCCGTCCGTGGGGTGAGCATAGAGCCTATGCTTAGTGAGATGGACTTGACGGAATACATGTCGTGCGATCGACGGACTACTCTGGATGGCATTCCGTGTGAGCCCTATTTTAAGGGGACGGTCGGCACTCGACTTTTAACTCTCGATTGGGTGATCGTGGGGGGGGAGTCGGGTCCAGGCGCCCGGATGACGAACCCATCGTGGATAAGGTCGATCCTCGACCAATGCAAGGCGGCTGGGATCCCGTTCTTTATGAAGCAGGCCGGAGAGGCTCTAGCTAAGGCGTGGGGATGCAGGGATCGGAAGGGAGGTAACCCGGAGGAGTGGCCGGAGGAATTCAGGGTGCGGGAGTTTCCTTCTTAAATAGGAGGGGAGATGTCGATTAAAACTGCAGGGGTAGCTTGGTTTACGACGTCCACTGAGCATTTCGGTATCGTCGTCGCGCTCGACGAGATCACGAATCAATTGAAGGCGTATATCGGAGTGGTGCCCGGAGGGGACGAGGAGGACGACATTGAACTCATCAAAGCCTATGGCGCGAAGTTCCCTGTGGAGGTGGCGATCCAGGCTGTGCTGAAGAGCGGGTCCGTGCATTACATGCCCGGGGCGTTTACCCAGTATCCGGCCGCTTGGTAATCCCATGATCATGAAGGCCATGCACACCTCGTCCACCACGACCACGCATTGGGCTACCCCGGTGTTGATCTATCAGGAGCTTAATGCTAGGTTCGCCTTCAACGACGATCCCTGCCCTCTGCACGGGACGGGAGGCTTGGAGCGGCCGTGGGGATCCCGGACCTACGTCAACCCTCCCTACGGCAAGGAGATCGGGAAGTGGATCGCAAGGGCGTACCAGGAGGGCCAGGCCGGGAAGCTCGTGGTGATGCTCCTGCCCTCGAGGACGGATACGATATGGTTTCACCGTTATATTTTACATCACGCCAGGGAGATAATATTTATCAAGGGAAGGCTTAGATTTAATGACGCAAAGGGAAGAGCTCCATTCCCATCAATGGTAGTTGTATTTGGACGTAGTGATGTGTTACAATAGTGGCATCACTAACTAAGGAAAGATGAAAATGACGGAGATGGAAAAGGCTTATTTAGCTGGTCTGTTTGACGGGGAGGGGTGTATACATATTCGCTTTAACAGATCTAATGGCCGTGGAGGACATGTAAGTGATCTTTATTCCTTGATTACTAAATTGTCGATGTGTGATGAGCGAGTGGTTAAATATGCGTGGAAGAAATTTGGAGTGGGTCATGTTGGGAAGTATAGTCCGAGAAATGAGAGATGGAATCCGGGATGGTCATGGGTTTGCTCGAGCCAAGACGCAAAAAATGTTCTTTTAATTTTAAGGCCATATTTACGAACGAAGGCGAAGGAGGCAGATATTGCTTTGAATTTTATGAAGCTTCCCTTGGCTCGAGGTGGTCGGAATAGAACCGATCCAAAATTGGTGTTGCGTAGGAGACGGTTTTATCTTAGGCTAAGGGAAGCAAAGCGTGGCATCGGTACGTCATGAAGGCTCAGGAGATCAGGTTTATCAAGGGCCGGCTCTGCTTCAACGACAACAAGAGGAAGCGGGCCCCGTTCCCGTCCTGCGTGGTGGTGTTCGGGAAGAATGATCGAAGAAGAGGGAGGCTTGGATGAGAAATAAGAGGAGGGAGAAGTGATTAACTTTAATACCCAGGATGTATCCGCACTTCCGAAGGTGATCACCTGGAAGCAGTTCTTTGAGAAGCAGGGGATCGATCCCCTGAGCGGGGAGGCGACCCGGAATTACTTCCGGGACAACATAACTTTCGGGAGGCTTCCCGTCGCCCTGTATTTTTGCCCCTACTGCACGACGATCCTGTGGGAAGGGAACTATCCCTGCCCGGAGCCCACGTGCCCGAACCACAATCTCAAACCCGGGGAGCCTCCCAAGACGAAGTCTCTTGAGGGGCTGTGTCCCCCACTAGGATAAGCCATGCATAAGATCGGAGAGCGGGTCGGGGCGATGGCCTCGGCGGACGAGACGACGGCCTTCATTTTCGGGTACGGGGTTTACGAAGGGGAGGAGATCCCGACTCCGGACGTGGTTATGCTGGGGCGCCGGTACATCGATCTGTGCCCCGGAAACAAGAACCCCAAGATCAAGCTCGACAACGGGAAGGTCGTCTACGGATGCGAGTGCTGGTGGGGTGATGAGGAGACGATGAAGAGGTCGATCGCAGGTCGGAAGGTGGAGGTGGTCAATATCGATGATTACCGGAAGGAAGGGGCAAAGCTTTTAACGGAGAACATTTTAGGAAGGGAGGATGGAGCAATGGCTGATAAACAGAAGTGTCCGCAGTGTGGCGGGTTGAGCGAGAAGATTATCGAATGCCAGACCTGCCACCAACCCGGGTGCGTGGAGGAGTGCATCCCCGGAGGCCAGGGGACGAAGTGCGTCTCCTGCGAGCAGGATGAGGGGATGGCGAAGGCGAAGGGAGGCTGAGATGGACGATCGACAGGTCGTTCTGTTGGAGGGCTTTCTCGAAGGGCGTTGCGTTGGCCGGGTGCATCTCCTGCGGGGGGACAAGCCCTGGGATGGGAGCCAGATCGGGGATGCGGGAGAGGAAGTGGGCTGGGGGAAGTTTGCCACGCAGGAAGAGGCTTCGCAGTGGCTCAAGGACGTCTGCGGGGCTGAAGAGGTGGTCGAGCACAAGGACCGTCCGGGCGGCTAAAAGAATTTTAAGATTTTCCTTCAAAGCCCTTGACTGTTACTTTCGGATAATGTATAATGGGTGTGTAGTAAGGATGCGGTATCTCTTTTAACCCCAAGTAAAGGAGAGCGTCATGACCATCAAACTTTACAACCGATCCGGCATCCCCGACGAGCCCCTGCGGAGCCTTCTGGTGTCTGCGGGGAAGCTCATGGGGTGTCACGGATCGGTTGTGGTGAAGGCAACCCGAGGGGGTCTCTTCACCAAGAGCTGTGTATATGGAGCGATCGGCGTCAACCTTCACCACCTCGATCCGAGGACGAAGAAGGACAAGCAGGGAAGGCCGACCCCGAGCTACCCGATCACGTGGATCCCGACGAACGGGGGCTGGGTCGAGCTGAAGGTGAAGGAGTATCAGGGAGCCGACCCTCTGCAGTCGGCTGAGGTCATGTTCAAGACGATGCTTCACGAGTTCGATCACATCCGGGGGCATCAGGTGGGGGAGGACTTCAGTCGGCCCCGTCCGGGTAGGGTTCGGAGGACGATCTGGAAGTATCGGATTGAAGAAAGACGGGCGACATCCCGGGTCGATGAGACTCTCAGTTGGATCCAGAACGACCGGAAGGAAATCGATGAGCTCATCCTGCAGATTGGAGTGCAGTTAGAGGATGCCGCAAAGAAACGGGAGGCGGCTTGGAATAGGAAGTATGAACTACCCCAAGAGAGAGGAGCGGAGAGTGGAACGGAAACTGTTCAGTGAGGGTGACCTCGTTCTGGTCAACAAGAAGAAGGCCAGGATCGTGAAGGTCATGCCGAAGCTATCCAAGCCCTATCAGGTCAGGCTTCTGAAGGGGACGGGCAGGGGAGCCAGGGTTTGGAAGCGGATGGACGAAGTCTCTCCCCTCGAGATGTTCGTCGACGACAAGCCGGGGGAGAAGAAAAAGAAGGTCGCTACGGAGGTCCAGAAGCCGAAGGCGCCAGCAGAGGAGAAGTCTGTCCCTGCGGGCGAGCCGGTCTCGGAGCCCGAGGCGACCGTTCCTGTTTCGGGTGTGGCCGCCCGGATCGTTCAGCTCAGGGACGACGGGAAGACCCACTTGCAGATCGCCAACGAGCTCGGGGTCTCGAGGGGGAAGGTGTGGAGAGTTCTAAAGGGGGGATCCAGCGGCGGGGGTCAATCCGAAAGCTCCCGTCGTGATGCAGGGCCGGAGTCTGCGGAGCCCCCCGATGGAGATGCCCCGCTGAAGTCCGTTGCCCCGCAGACGCAGGGAGAGGCGCAGGAGGCTGAAGTTCCAGCCGCAGAGGTCTGTCCTGGAACTGCCCCGGCAGATGACGCGCCGGTCAAGTCTCCTCAAGTGCAGGTCAAGATAATCAAGCCGTCCTTTGAAGGCCCGGAGATCGGGACGCTCGAGCCGGAGACGGTCTGCCGGACGGAGTGGGGGACGAAGGTCGTGGTCAAGGAACAGCGTCCGACCACGACCGGGATATTCGTAGACCACCAGGGAGGCTTCACGAACAGCGTTCCCAAGACCTTGAAGGTGGAAGTCGTTCCCCCGAACGGGAAGAGGGCGTGATGATTACGGATCAGAATCGGGCCGAGCTCCAGCGGATCAGCCGGGGGATGAACTCCTGGATGCAGAGGCGGTTCTTCGGAAGGCCAGCGCCCGTGGCTCCCGTCCGGGTCGTGTGCCCGAAGTGCGGAGGGCAGGCCGAGCAGAAGCGTGGCCGGGTGTGGGCTCACAGAAAACCGGACGGGTCTGGGGTGTGCAACGGCATAGTGAAATGATTCAGCGTGGCGAGCGCGATCTGGCGTGGAGGGACCCGTTTCTCCCCTCCTGCCTAAGCGGGTTGGATGAACGAAGGCTTGGGGCTGATCGCCCAACCCACCGCGCCACGCTGATATGAAGAGACTGCTGAACGTTTCGGAGGCCGCTGAGTATCTCGGCCTCAAGAAGCAGACCCTCTACAAGTGGGTCTGCCTGAAGAAGATCGCCTACGTCAAGGCAGGCCGGAGGACGATGTTCGATATGGCCGATCTGAATACCTTTATCGAATTGAACCGGGTCGATCCGGTCGTCGTGAGGAGTAGATGAGAGTCGGGTCTGTGGTGACCTTGAAGGTTGAAGGGATGCTCGGGTGTCCGGCAGGGACCCGGGGCGTGGCCTACGAAGAGTATGACATCGGCGCCGGGCATCCCGGACTCTCATTTATCTTCGCGAACGGGAACTATGACGGCTTCTCTCGGGAGGAGCAGGTGGCCTACCTGCATGAGATCGGATTCGACGGGGCCGTGGCGGGCTACCAGTTCTCGAATGTCATGAATTTGACCAGGGACTTCTCGATGGGGGTATTCGACTTATGCCTGAAGATGGATCGGTTCACATGGAAGGATATTGCCGGGGAGACTGCTGTAGAGGAGGAAAAGTTTGGGGTCCAGGGAGGGCTGTGAGATGGAGTGGAACGCTGGTGACTATTTCGTGGGATCGAGCGGTGACTCAAGGGGAGTTCGTGGATGCAGTTCGTGGGTGAGCTTTCCGTCCGTGGGCGTGGAGGTTCCTCTGGGGCCGTCTCCAACCATGCGGGGGTTCTTGCCCAACCGGATCGTGGAATGCGGTCACTGCGGGTATCAGACCGTGATCGGAGATCTGTCTAAGGCCGGGCTCACGGTCCTGAAGTGCCCGGAGTGCGCTGGTCCACTTAAAGTGTAATCACAGAAGGGAGAGGAGCAATGCCAGACAGATTAGTTAAGATGTCGATGTGGAAGGGAATCCTGAAGGACGTTCTCGGGATGACGACCTACGCCACGATACGGGATCCCGACACGGGCCGGGACAACCTGAAGAGCATCCGGATCAGGGGAGCGAAGGATAAGATCGGCTTCGTGGCGACCAACGGCCACCAGTTCGTTTCCTTAGAGCTCGACCTCGTCAAGGTTGGCGTGGAGGGCGAGGAGATGCCGGAGGTTCTTTTGAACTACCGGGACGCCATCAGGATCGTGGACTTTCTCGAGCGTTCCGTCGTCGGGTTGGAGTCTGCGGATATCACCTTCAACCTGGGGGATCCCGAGGTGGACCTGAAGGAGCGGAAGGCGAGCCTCAGCATCTCGATGAACGGGCGTTCCCTGCAGGTTCCCCTGGCCTACGAGCCTGCCTATCCGAGCGTCGCCGATATCACGGCGAAGGCCAAGAGCATTCCCGTATCCGTCTGTTTCAACGCCAAGTATCTGATGGAGATGTGCCAGCACATCGGGGCCGACGACATCAAGCTCTGCATAGACAAAGAGGCGGGATCTCTTACGCAGGTGACCTTGCTCCCGTCCGGAGTAAGGAAGAACGACAGCATCGATGCCCTGTGCATCTTGATGCCGGTCCGTCTTCCGGGAGAGGTGCCGATTTGAGCCCGACTGCTGGCGCCAGCAGTCATCGAGCTCACGAAAAAGTTGAGCTCACGAAGAGGCGGCTCGAAGTAACTTATCAGTGTCCCAACCTCCACCAGTGGAGCAAGGACTACGAGACGGATATCGTCGGGAAGCCTCTTAGAGCGTTCCCGTCGACCGACACGTGCTCGGTCTGCGGGAAGGTCGGCAAGACGATCTGCTGGGGATACTCATTGAAATGATGTTAGGCAGGGAGGGGCCTGTGGTGACCCCCGAGCGGTTTAACTCCGCATGTTTGTAAGGGCGAGCAGGTACTCTAATTGAAATCGTGGAATCCAAAATTAACGAACGGATTCCCAAATTCCCTCCCTGCCTGGAATTATAAAGGGCGCGGCGCCGTCATGCGGGCGGTGCGATCAAGTCGGGATTATCTCTACTGGCAAGTGGGGAGTGAGCCCCGGACGTCGCGCTCGATGATATCGTGGGGAGCTGACGACTGCCGAGAAGGGACTGCCGTGCCCGGCGACGGTCTCGGATCAGCTGAAGCACTCCCCACGCAGGAATCATAAGGAGGATACGATGAACGTGACGTTAGAGCAGATTGAAAAGATGGAGACGTTCAAGCCTCTTGAGCGTTGCGAGTCGTCTCGGGCGGAAGATCGGGAATGCCAGGGCTTCTTGAGGCTAGCTCAGGTGCGACGGGCGAAGGATGCTTCTCATGCGGTCGTGGTTCGGGTCTGTGATGCCTGTGGCCGGAAGCAGGAATCCCACATGGGCTTCTTTAAGGCGTCATTATGAGGGGACGAACCATCGCGCTTAATAAGACCCAAGAAAGCGACCGAAGGTGGGTTAGAGAAAATAGGGATAAGATTAATAAGTGGCACCGAAGGTGGCGCGAGAAGAATCCCGAAAGAGTTAGGATTTATGAACAGGCGCGTAGGGCTCGGGAATATGCCAGCGAAGGAACGTTTACTCTGAGAGAGTGGAAGTTATTGAAGGTTATATATGGCTATCGTTGTCCTGTTTGTGGTGAGAGTGAACCAGAAATTAAACTTACGGTAGACCATATTATTCCACTGATAAAGCATGGAAGTAACTTTATAGAAAATATTCAACCTCTCTGCCTGAAATGTAATATACGTAAGGGCGCAGAGGTCTGGAAGGTCTTGCCGAATGGTCAGAAGATTTTTTTCGACCTTCAAACTATAAACAACGGAAATACTATGAGGGCAAAAAGAATGGAAACGTCTCAACAGGTTCTTCGAGATTGGAAGGCAATAATGACGACATGGCCATCCAGGGGGATACCGGGTAGCCCGGCTACCCCCCTGGACGCCTTCCAGGAGGGCAGGAAAGCCCCCTGGGTGCGAGAAGGGGGGTCGGGTCGATGAAGTACCTCACCCGCTGGGAAAGGCCTATGGTGATCGGGATGAAAGCCTATGGCAGTATCACGGGGGACTTCCGGAAGCTCATGCCCCGCCTGGCCGGGGAAGGAGTCCGGCTCGCCGGAGAGCATGGCGTGGGGAACGCCCGGATCGGGATGGACGGGGTGTGCTTCTCAAGGCAGTGTGAGTTCACGAGCAAGCCCCGGAAGGTCATGGTCGGGGGATGGGATGGAGGAGCGGACGGAGGAGTCGCCGTAGCCGAGCAGAAGAAGGTCGGAGTCGATCCCTGGGAAGCGTTCTGCTTTCCCCGGACGATCCTTCCGGTCGACTGTGAGCCCTCCCGGGAACATCAGAGCATGGAGTTCGTGGCGACCGACGATGATAACTACCAGCTCGCCGTGGAGAGCTTCCTTCTGATCGCCAGTTTCTACCTGGGGGAGAATGTGGATGTCCAGACGCAGAGGGATGAGAATGCCAAGAAGGTATTCGCTCGGGCCATTGAGGTTTGCCGGGCCGTCCTGGGTTACAAAGTCGAGCGCATCCTTGAGAAGGTGGCCGAGTGAAGGTCTGTAGGTGGAAGAAGTGCCGGAAGAAGTTCAAGCCCCGGGCCAATGCTCAGGCGTATTGTAGCACCCGCTGTATGATGGATTCCGGTAACGAGAGGGATAAGCTTTGGTGGAAGGCTCACCCGGATAAGGCGAAGAAGATGAACCGGAGGAAGCATCTGCGGAGGCGCCGGGATCCGAAGAAGTGGGAAGCCTACAAGAAGTATCATCGGGATTATAACGCCGTGCGGTTGGAGCTCGATAAGACCTTCAGGAAGCGTCGGAGGCTCTGGGAGAAGAAGGGACGCCTGAAGCGTCAGCTAATACGGATGGGAGTCGATCCGGCTACTCTTGAAAGTCTAACATCGAAAGGATGAAATGGGAAGAGTCAAGTTCGTGACTGTCCGGCATGTCTGTGGTCACACGGAGACGTTTGAGGTTTTCGGAGACCCTCAGAGCAATGCTCTGCTCATGAAGGTCCAGAAGCAAAGGCCGTGCCCGACGTGCGTAACGAAGGCTAAGTCGATCGGCCTTCAGGAGCCCTCGAAGAATTTTCCGGCGAGGCCTTGACAATTACATTGAGAACCGTTATAATAAAGCCCATGAAGGAACGATCCGATGGCGAAGGGTAAGCAAATCCCGAGGGAGACCGTCGATCCGATCATTGACAAGGTCAACAAGCGACTGCAGGGCGTGGCGTTAAACTTTATGGTCTGCGGGTCGTATCGCCGGGGTTGTCCTCTCGTGAGGGACGTCGACCTTGTGGCGATCGCATCTCAGGAATCGGACAGGGATCAAATCTTGGAAGCCTTCGGGGAGCTTCTGGATCCGACGTTCCCCCGCTTCCACGTCCAGGGCAACCGGGTCCACTCCGGCCCGATCGACTACGTCATGGTCGATCTGAACGTCGGCCTGCCGGACGAGTGGGCGGCGATGGTCTGCTACGCAACGGGGAGCATGATGTTTAATATCAAGATGCGTGGCCTTGCCAAGAAGCAGGGATTCAAGCTGTCCCAATATGGCCTGTTCAGGCCGGACGGATCGAAGGTCGTTACGCCTACGGAGGAGGACGTCTTTAAGGCGATCGGGATGGAGTTCAAGTTTCCGGAAGAGAGAAATATCTACTAGATGGGAGGTGGATGCACGATGAAGAGCAAAAAGAAACCGACACCCAAGAGGCCAAAGGCGAAGGCGAAGACCGAGGCCCCGAAGGTCAAGACACCCGAGGAGCCCAAGGGTCCAGCGGCTCCAGAGGCTCCAGCGGCTCCGGAGGCCAAGGCGCCGGAGAAGACTGCCCTTCCGACGTTCCCTGCGGACGTCGAGCTCAAGAACCTTCTGTTGTTTGAGGGGAGGCTTGGGCCCTTCCAGGTGGGAGAGAAGGTTTACAAGCACATCCTGGACTTTATGTGCGGCCGCTGGTTCTGGGACGAGTCCCTTTACGGTAGTTACGTTCCGGAGGAAATTCGGGGGGGCTACGTCCTGCTGTCTAGAGGATGGGGGAATAGCCCGACCGAGAAGTGGAGGGAGTACCTGAGCAAGACTGCCGTCGATCGGGGATCTCGAAGGTCGGACGGGACGCTTCCTTCGTGGATGGTGGATTCCCACATGGTCATGACCATTGATCAGTTCAAGGCATGGTTCAATAAGATGCTTGATCTTAAATCCCAGTAGGGACTGAGTTCTTAGAGAGGAGGTGAATCGTGGCTCAGGAAATTGTCTATACGGGGGAGCCCCCGCAGTTCGTCGATCCACAGCTCATGCAGGTGTGGGCGTATGTGACGACCCTGGACCCGCTTGACGAGAAGCGGGACGTCGTGGTCGTCGACAATCTCTCTGCGGAGTGGCAGGAGCGGTATCGGGAGGTGTTCTTCTGGCGCTTCCACCGTCTGCGGACGAAGAACGAAATCGACTTCCACATGAGCGTGAAGGACTTCGAGCAGGTTGCCAAACTGGCGGTCGAATACTTCCGCTTCGAGACGATGGAGAACGTCGCTATGCAGGTGTTCTACCGGGATATCCGGGAGAAGTTCAAGCAGTGGGACAAGACCCAGCTCGGACTCCGGGTGAATACCGAGAAGGACGGGAGGCAACAGCCCGTGGACGTCTGGAAGGTCGTGTGGGTGCCGCCCGTGACCGAATCGGGCAAGCAAGACACCCTCGTGGATATCATCAAGGCCAACCCGGATCAGGTTCGTCTCATGACCGATCCGTCCTTGAGGACGGGTTAGTCTTAATCGTTAACTCATTTCAAACGAAGGGAGGTGACGTAAGTGGAGAACGAAAACTTCTTCTATCTGACCAAGCTCGGAGCGACGCCATCGACGCCTCAGCTTCCAACGGATGGGCAGAGGCTCACCGTAGCCGAGATGATGGAACAGCAGGTCGGCGCGAAGGGGAAGGAGGCCGAGGCCTACACGGTCAACGTCGACGGACGGTCGGTTGGTCTGAACGACGTGATCATGCCCGGCTCGAAGGTCGTGGTGATGAAGTCCCTTAGACTTGGGTAAGTCCCCTCGGGGGTCCAAGCTCTAGGTCTGCAGACTCGGCGGCTTGTGGAGACCCCACAGCCGCCGAGGGGACATTTAACGAAACGAGAAAGGACATGGCGCAATGGAGGGCATTTACATGCTCAAGGGAGCAGGAGGAACTCCTGAGAGGATCCCGCATCAAGTATGCCCGTATCAATTCCTCAGAGGTTCAGGTTCCGGAGGGGGATGCCCAACGGGTTGCGGGGCTTCTCTGCTCGGGGCCGTGGAGCAATGATATGAGCACCGCCAACGATATCGCCTTTCCCCCGATCACGGGTCGGAGGGATCGCAGGGACGCCGTAGAGGCGCCCAAGAAGCCAGCGCCGGCACCGGGGCCCCGGTTTATCATTCCCAATCTCGAGAACGCCGATGGGATGTTCTCGTGGCTCAACAAGTTTGCCGGGCTCAAGGCGGAGGTGATCATCCCCCATGCGGAGACGCCTCCCAAGAATGTTCGGATCGACGTGGATCAGTTCGTCGATGAGAGGTTCCGGATTTTCGTTCTGGCCTTTCCGGATGCCGAGGCCGGGAACGTAGTTAAGAAGGGAACCCGGGAACGGTTCACCGTCCTGGGTCGGGATTTCAAGATGGTGTCCGGGGAGGAGGACTGTCTCGAGCTGTCTAACCCTAAAGCCTTCACGGATAAGGGATGGAAGATCATGACCGACGATCAGGGGGCCGCCCTGGCTCTCTGGAAGGATCGGAATCTATTCTTCCTGTGGGATATCGCCCACCGGAAAGACCTGAGCGGGGTCGAGCTCGAGGACAAGGTCAACCTATCGAAGTATATCGTCTTACTGTGGCTGTCGGACGTTAAGGATCCCGAGCCCCTCAAGAAGTGGGTTGAGGAAGTTAAGTCCAGGTTCTCAAAGGATTTCGTGGTCGGTCCGATCCTACTTGATGCGCTGAAGGCCCGGCATAATACGGAGGTCGAGAAGGTCGGTGCCGCCCTGAAGGACTTGAAGGGGAAGATCGATCAGGCCGCCCGGACGCTTCGCCTGCACTACGACGAGCGGCACACCCTTGAGATCACTCTCGAGATTCACAAGACCCTGTCCGGGAAGGTCGATCAGATGTTCAAGGAGCAGATCGAAGCCCTTAGAGATCATCCTAAGATCGACCGGATCAGGTTCATTGCGGCAGATGGCCGGGGAGATAACAACATGCGGTTGGAGGTCGTGACCAAGCCGATCTCCTGGCAGGACTGGTGGCTCGGGCAGTATCAGTTCACGGTTCCTCTGGCGGAGGGGGCCCATCAGGTCATCGTGACCAATCTCTATCCCCCGCCATCGGGACGGCCTCACCCTCACATCAAGACGCCGGACAACGTCTGCTGGGGGAATTCCGGGTCGACGGTCCAGGAGCTCCTTTCCGGGATGAGGTTCTTCGAGCTCATCGATCTGATGGTGGGGATCGTGCAGTCTGTGACGCCCTCGGACGGATGGGGACAGACGATCTCGGAGTGGAAGGATAATTCGGTTCAAAGCAGGTACGTGAAGATTTTCGGTAAGGTTTCTAAATCAAAAACGGAGGATGCGAGATGAAAACTAGGAGGACGGACGACGACGTTGTTGGGGTGCCGTCGTTGAAGATTACCCTCAAGGCGTGGCGTAAAATCCTGCTCTTCACCCAGGAGACGGACGTGGAGGTGGCCGGGCTCGGGACGGTCAAGATGCAGGGCAACAAACCCATCATCGACGACGTGATGGTTTTCAAGCACGAGAATCGCAGTGCGGCGGCGGCGGACCTCGACCCGCAGGATATCGCCGATGAGTTCTCCCGGCTGATGGAGGCGAAGCAGGACACCGGGAAGTATCGTCTGTGCTGGCATAGCCATGTGAATATGCCAGCGTCCTTCAGCGGGACGGACAGGGCCTGCATGAATAGCCTTGCCGATCTCTCGGAGTGGTTCCTGTGGATCGTGGTCAACAAGAGCGGGGAATATTCGGCGCAGATCGAAGTCTACTCCCCGACCAGGTTCAGAGCGGAGGCCAAGCTCGACATTCTCTTCGACGAGTACGACAAGGGCTTGATCGCCGGGGTGAAGCAGGAGATGACGGAGAAACTTTTTCGTTCTACGGAGAAGGGCGAAGAGGACTTTGAAGAAACTCCTGCGGTGGAGGGGTTGATCGAAGCCTCGAAGACCGGGTCGCAGGTCCTGGAGGGCCCATGACCACTCCGTCTACCATGAACCGGGACTTCTGGCGGCAGACGGACTTCTTCGATCCCATGAAGACGCCTGTGACTGCATAGGAGAAAAGGAGAGAAATGAGAGATTTCAAGTATGCGCACCCGGAAACTACGAAACATCATTACTATGCAAAAAATAGGGAGCGCATACTAGAGGCGCAGAAGGCTTTGCGTCCTGGATATAACACAGATATCGTATGGAGGAGAAGAATAAAAGAGCTGGGCATAGCTGATCCTCTAAAATTTTACGAGTCTGAACTTTGCAAGCAGGGCGGAGTGTGTAAAATTTGTCACGAACCACCAGAGAACGGAGTGCGGTTGTGTATTGACCACGAGGAAGATTTTGACCACACCGGATATGTTCGGACGGTCAAAATCCGTGGACTTCTACACTATGAATGCAATCTCGGACTGGGGAACTTTCGCCACGACCCCATATTGCTACGTAATGCCGCTGATTATTTAGGTCAAGGAGGTGAGTTGAAATGCAGAGCATGAATCGTGATTTTTGGCGTCAGACAGACTTTTTTAATCCCGAAAAGACTCCAGTCTCCGCCACGGTCATAGGCGTCGGAGGGATCGGGTCGTTCACCGCGCTCGCTCTCGGGAAGCTGGGGATCAAGAGCCTCGTGCTCGTCGATCCGGACGTTGTGGAAGCCCACAACGTTCCTAATCAGCTCTTCCGGATGAATGACGTGGAGGAGGCAAAGGTCGTTGCCGCCGCTCGCTTAATTAAGGAGCTTACGGGCATTGAGGAGATCAAGACCTGGGTCATGAGGTTTCCTCCGAAGGATAACCCGTACCCGAAGGATTTGATCACGACCGACCTCGTGGTCTGCGGGGTGGACACAATGCAAGGTCGGAAGGAGATCTGGGAGTCCGGGATCCGGCGCAACCCCGGGGTGAAGCTGTTTATCGACGGGCGGCTCGGGGGTCAACAGTTACGCATCCTGTCCGTCAAGGATACCGTCTCGACGGAGTCCATCGAACGCTACGAGCAGACGATCGTGCCGGATGAGACGGTTCCCGACCTGCCCTGCACGGCCAGGGCGATCATCGACGTGGGCTTTCTCATCGCCTCTTACATCACCCGGATCGTCCGGAGGCACTTCACCGGACAGCCCATCCCGTTCGAGACCGTAGCCGACGTGAGCTTCCAGCTTCAGGATCAGCTCTTTGAGTGGGAGTGATGTCCTTCAAGCTCCAGGATTTCAAGGTGGGCGACACCGTCAAGGTCACCTGCCGTTGTGCGATGCATCGCAACGAGTTCAAGAACGATATGGGGGTCGTCGTTGCCCTCAAGCCTGCGGAGGGGGCTCTCCACTACGATACCATGTTCATCTGCCTCGACCTGAAGCGGAAGGACAGGAAGAGGTCGTTTCCTCCTCGGGGAGTGGACATTCCATCGGACGAGTGCCTGGCCTTGTTTTCTCACCGATGCAGTGTGGAGTTCATCACTTCCGAGGAGAGGATATTTTTGAGGGAGCCGATTTGAGTAGGAAGAGGAGGTTCAGGATCGGAGACGTGGTGAAGGCTACGAAGATAGCCTCTCAGAAGGAATCTGGGGAGCCCATCAGGGCCGTCACCACGGAGGGAGAGCTAGCTGATCGGAGCAGTCTTATTGGGCGATTGGGTGTCATTGAGGATGTCAGAGTGGTTCGGAATGAAAAATTGAAGGTCACGGCCTATGTCGTGGCCTTCTTTAAGTCCGGTTCCGGGGTCCAAGACAAGTCCTTCGACGGGTATGCCCCGTTTCTGGGGGACGAGCTCGAGCTCGTATCGAAGGTCGGGGAGAAGGCTATCGTGATCGGGGGGATATGATGTCCGTGAAATACGATCTCTCTTTGATACCGAATCTCGATAAGTTCCGGCGTTTGGAAGTGATAGGCGTGGACTGGGGCGAGGGAGTTAATACCTCTACCGACCCCGAGCCGAAGCCGGAGCCCAAGTTCAAGGTGGGGGATGCTGTGAGGGTTATAGTCTCTCCCGAAGATGAAGTCATGGGGGAATGGCTGAGTAGGAAGCCCGGGCTCAAAGATTTATTCCGGATGACTGCGGGAATCATTATTGAGGTTGATCAAACCGAAGGGCCCTTCGGCCCGTTCTACCAGTATGCTATCGGGTTCGGGGTGGAGCATCCCGCCCTATCGGATTGCGGCCAGAGGCTTTCTCCTTACAGCGGGATCTGGATGCGGGAGGACGGTCTCATGCCCGCCCGGCTTGAGGATGTCCTGTCCGAATCCAAGCAGGTCTTTGTGATCGGGTCGCTCTGATGCCGTTTAGCATTGGGGATCCCGTCAAGGTGATATCTGTGAGCGACGCTCTGGACCCGGACGACAAGGCGTTCAGGGAGTTCATGATCGGTCGGGTCGGGGTCGTCGGGGCTATCTGTGCGGAGTGCCATGAGGAGTATGCCGTTCGCTTCGAAGCCGAATCGCAATTCCTAACGGACTGCGATGGGGTTCTTCCTGACGCCCACGGCTGGTGGTTTACGGAGGACGAGCTCGAGGCGACGGAGGGTGAGTTCGGGATTGTAGGCGGGTTATGATCTCAGGGCTGAATAAATTAGTTAATTATCCTGGCTATCCTGGCGCGATAGAGCTACCCGGACATAAAACCAAGTTCAATCTTGGCGATCCAGTAAAGATTTTGGGTTATCCAGGGGTCCAGGAAGAGTATATTGGGTTGGAGGGCGAGGTAGTTAACATCGTTCATATTGTCAAAGAAGCCGAGGTGACCGGGGCGAACCTCGATCCGACCGATGGGACTCTCCATGTCGACATGAAAGTTAAGATCGATCACACCGAGTATATTATTAAAATTACGGGTCCGGCGAAAACTACCCTTACTTTCAAAGAGAACGAGCTCGTTCTTATACCAGAGAAGTTTGGGGTTAAGGAGGGTATCTGATGGCTATGCCAATGCGAGAGAGGGATATCGACCGTGTAGACGGTGGTCCTGGGTATTACTTGTCTCGAGTTCTCGATTCCCTTCAACGGATTGAGCACAGAATAGAACGCCTTCATGTCGTTATGGAAGAGCTCCGGAGAGAGCTTCGCATGAGAACCGGCGGGACCACCGAACCCCACCGGGGAATGGCAGGCGATCTGGATACCCCGGCGAGAGCGGCTCGGGAAGCGCTAGATGAACTGCGCCGTGAGATGGGGCTGGGTGGTTTTGACGACGATACTCCTCCGACGCAGGTAATAGAGCCCGATCCCGAACCGCCAGAGGAGGAGCAGGTCACTCCGGATGACACCCCGCACGTTGTGGGATCGATCTGATGAAGTTCGAGGTGGGAGACCGGATCAAGATCGTTCGGAATCTCACCGAGAAGGGTTGCAAGCTCAGGGGCAAGAAGGGGATGATCATGGGCGTGATTACAAAGAGAAAGCGTAACGGAGGGCCCCGGCTTTACTCCGTCCGCCTGGAAAGGTGTGCGGGGCTGTGGATTCTCGATGAGGCCGACCTCGACTTTGAGAGTAAGAAGCGTGAGCCCTTCCGTCTGATAGGAGCAATCTGATGTCCGATTCTGGTAATGAGTCCCTGTTTGAACGGGTAATCCGGGGCATCGGACTGCAGAGGAGGCGAGAGTCGCCGCCGATAGTGATGTCGACCATGCCTTCCGGGGGGACGCAGGTGGACTTGGTTGAGAGAATAATGAATGAAGATCTCGCGAGGGCAATGCGAGCTCACGGGGAAGCGTATGGAGGTATGTCCGGATTCTCTGGATTTTCCTTTGCCTCCGGTCTCTCCGGCTCTAGCTGGGCGCCTGGTGGAACGTGGGGCATGGCGGATCCAGCGACCGGGGTAAGGTTTGAAGGCCAGCGGGGTTATTTCGGCGTCCCGGGCTGGGAGGGAGTACCTGGGCTTCCCGAAGGTTGGCCGGAAGCCAAGCCTGCAGAGGGTTACAAGCCCGGGGAAAGAATAGCTCGGGTCGATGAGTCGACGGGACAGGTGGTCGTGGACGGTCCAGAGCATCCGACGACCCTCTACGGGTTGTCGATCGGGGACTTCGTCGTGGTGGATAGTGTTTTCCCCTTGGTGTCCCACGACAAGAAGTTTATTTTCAATAAGACGAGCGGTTACATTAAGCATATCATCCGGGCCGGGTACGCCTGGGTCGAGATCGACGGGCAGTGCCCCTGCAATGACGATTCCCGGGAGAGAAAGCAGTTATGGCATTCCGATAAGGGCCACTGCCACTGGTTTCCCAATTCCGTCCTCTTCCTTGCGGACGAGAGCACGGCAAAGTTCTATGTGAGGGGTTATCTATAGCCGGGGCGAGAGGATCGCACCTGGGGGCATTTAAGGGGCTAAGGAGGGCTGAAATGAGCGAGACGTTGGGGGGAGATACTACGATGGGCCCGACGGGTCCAGGGGAGGGAATGCCTGGGTTGGACACTCCCCGAGAAAGAGAGGCTCCGAATAGGAGGAATCCCGCACAAATCCTTACGGAGAGGATGAGGACGGGGGCGGCAATAGACCCGATGGAGTTTCCCGAGGGTAGCACGATCGGCGCGTGGGGGACGACTCCACCGGATCAGGCGTGGACGCAGTCTCTGGCTCGGAAGCAGGTGATCGTCGGGGGCGCCATGCGGAGAATTCTACGAGTTCTCGGTCCCGCAGTTCCTGATCCCGGGATCCGAGATGATTCTGGTTTGATAAGGACCAGGATCGTTGCCATCCTGAAGGAGGTCTATCACGCCGGTGAGTTTTATGGTCGGAGTGTAAGCGGCAGGCCGGAATTCAACGTCATGGAGTTTCAGGCCGACTTCGAGAGGTTCCGTAGCCACACGGACGAGCGGCTTGATAACCTCTTTGGGCAGTACCGGACTATTCTAAGGAGGCTCGAGAGCTTAATGCAGGAGAGGAGACCACCGACCGGAGTGAGGGTTGGCGCAGGGATCGGACCCCACAGAGAGGATCACATGGAAGGATTCGATCGGGCGTTGAGGGATATCCTGGGAGTAGATGATCCCCCGATCGGTGGGCCCCAGCCACCAGGGGAGGACCCCCCTGGGTTAGGGCCTATGCCGGAGAGACTTGATACGGATGATATCCTTGGTCCGGGAACCGATCTTATTGACCCTGAAGAGAGCCCGCACGTGGTGGGAGGAATATAATTGCCCAACCTCTTGACACGCAATTTCGTTTATGATATAATGGTTTTGCATTTAGCAAAGGAGCGGTGGTAAACATGGATGGTTTAAACGACCTCGTGGGACGCACAATTTTACTGCGGGGGAGAGCCTATAAGGTGGAGGGGATCAAGGTGCGGGATGGTTACCCCTTGAGGATCGTGGCCATGCGGGCGCTCGACGATGGGATCATGACTACGAAACTCGTGCCCGATCCGGAAGAGTTCCTCCACTTGGTGAAGGTAATCGACGGACGCTCACGACTTGCCAAAGTATCGTAGACCGTGGTGCCTGCAGAGTCGCATGATGATGCTCGGCTTATAAGAAGATATGAAGACAGGACGGTCACAAACTTCAGCGACAGGGCACTCAAGATATACCTCGATGCCCGTAAAAGAAAGGGGATGCCCACCGATGCCGATACCATTTGTGAGGCTATCGGGATCCACCGGGCGACCTTCTTCCGGAAGATGGCAAGGTTGGAGAACGGAAACGGAAAGAGACCTGTGATGAGCGATGATGCGAGACCTTCTGAAGAGCTGGGAGCCATTCACCAGCGAGCGATCGCCAAGAGCGAGGCGGCCAGGAACGAAAACCAACTAAAGAGAGATTCCAAGCTCCGGCAGAATCGCGACGAGCGCCAGATGAAGAAGGAAGCGGAACGGAAACCGATTATTCCTGTTATGAATGCCTATCGGGAGGGATTCAGGAGGCATCTCCCGGATGTCGAACCCATCCAGTGGTCTTCAAGGGAATGGAGCCAGGCCAAGATGCTGATAACTAACGTCGGGCCGGATCGGGCTCGTGTTCTCGTGGAGTATATTTTCAAAAACTGGGGTTCTCTTCGTGCGAGGTGGAAGCTGTCAAATGCGAGCGTCCCGACAATGGGAATCATCTTAGGTTTTGGGGTTCAGCTGATCGGAGAGCTCGCACCTAAGACGGTGGAACGCAGGGCCGTTCCGGTATTGATACATAGACCGGCTCCCCCCGAGAGGAAATCAAAATGATACCCGAAGATAAAAAGGGACCTTACGCTCGAGCTGGAATACCGAAGGACTTTTGGGAAGCGGATATTTCCCAAGTCCCTGAGTCCGATCCAAACCCGGAGATAGACCTTTCTTATCGTAAGGCTGTTGCTGGCTACAAAGGAGATCTTCCCAGGATGGTTTCCGAGGGGTTAGGGTTGTGTCTTTATGGTCCAGCCAAGAGTGGGAAAACGTTTCTTGGATGTATTCTACTCAAGGAAGCCTTTGATAAAGGGAAACTTATTTACCGTGTAACGTTAGAAAACTTAACCGAGAATGGTAAGAACACTTTTAATGATGCCTGCACCATTAGCGAGAGAGCTAGGGAGGTAAATGTCCTTCTCTTGGATGATGTTTTTCTTCATGAGAAGGAGCTTCCTGCGCCTCAGGCTATAGTCCTTCGGACCATCCTGAAGTATAGGAATCTCGAGCGTAGAACGACGATTCTGGTAATTCAGGGTGATCTCGAAGAGGTCGTAGAGAAGGACACCCAAACCGGAGAAGTGATAAGGGAGGTCGACCCCGAGACCGGAAAAGAGATAAAGCGATACCGATTTAAGAACGTTTCTGATGCAGATCAAAAAGATATAGTGGAGGCAATGAAAATGGTGAAGGTGGCCGCCTACGACTACGGGGAAGCGAAGGTGAAGGAGAAGGAGAGGAAGATGGATGCCTACATTGAGGAGGGGCTGAAAAACTTAGAGAACAATAATAAGCCTGCTTCTTAGGTCCACTTAACAATTCCCGTTTAAAAGAAACGATGGCGCAATCTATCCCCAAGATTGACATTCTGTTTCTAAGCAGTCTTATCCTTGCAGGGAAGGCTGGCTTTCTTGATGCTCGGGAGAAGGGGATCAATGACGACCTTCTCTCGGGAAATGCTAAGGATGTCTGGGCGTTCATCGAGCGATATTACGCCGAGCACGGGAATACTCCCAACAAAGAAATCGTAAGAGTCGAAACTGGGTTTGTCACCCAACGAATAGGAGAGGAAGGCGACCTCTCCTACTTCATTGAGGAGGTGTGGAAGAGGCTCTTGCAGAACCTCCTCAAGAACAGGCTCCGGGACGTCGCCCGGGAGCTCGATACCTTCAAGCCGAGGGAAGCCTTTACCAAGCTTGAAGAGGTTATCACGGAGATTAGGCGGTCGGGGAGCGCTAGGGGGCTCGTGGACAACCTCATGAACTACGGGGATAAAGTTCGGGAGGACTACGAGAGGGCGAAGAACGGGGTCCTGGGGGTCTGCACTCCGTGGGGGACGGTCAACCAGATCACGATGGGGTTTCAGGAGGCTGACCTCGCGACCTTCGTGGCAAGGACGAGCATCGGGAAGACTTGGCTTCTCCTGATTATGGCGCATCACGCTTGGAGGGATGGAAAGAACGTCCTCTTTGTGACGACGGAGATGGCCCGGCCAAAGATCGCCCTCCGCTTCGTGTCCCTCTATCTCCGGATCGCCTACGGGAAGCTCCGCAGGGGCCGGCTCGGGGAATACGGAGAGCCCCTGTTGTGGGAAGGGCTTGAACGTCTAAGAACCGAGCGCCCGTTCCACATTCTCGGTGACGTCTTCAACGTCGACATCTCCACGATCGATGCCGCCATCGAAAGGGTGAGGCCGGACATTGTGTTCGTGGACGGACTCTATCTAGTGAAGGCGACGGGTAAGGATCGGTTTGATAGGGTTTCCAATGTGGCCGATGAATTTAAGAGGATGGCTCATCACTGGAAGATGCCGATCATCGTGTCCACGCAGTTCAACCGGAGCGTTCCGCAGAACGCCCGTAGGGCAGACCTCACGTCAATGGCCATGTCCGACGTCGTTAACTTCGACTCCGACTGGGTGTTTGCGGCCTTTCAGGACGACGACTTAAAGGACGGTCATAAGATGGCTCTCCTGCCACTTAAGACCCGTGAGAGTGAGGGGAATAAGGAGATCATCATTAACTGGAATTTTAATCACATGGACTTTTCGGAAATCCCGATAGAAGGGGGGGTAGAGTTCGAGACTGAACCGCTATGAAATACGAAAACGTAATGGAACTTCTCAGGACGTTGGATTGCCGGGGGATCGAGGTGACCAACCCGAAGGGATGGATCAGGGCGTCCTGTCCGTTCGCCCCGTACTCGCATTCTAAGGGGACGGATGTTCATCCATCGTTCGGAATCAAGGTCCAGGAGGACGGTTATTCGTCGTTTAAGTGCTACTCCTGTGGGAGGATGGGGTCGTTGATGCTCTTGGCTCACGATATCTCCGTTTTTGATCGGAGTAAGCTTCCCATCCGGCAGTTCGTTATCGAAAAGGAAGTGAAGCCGACCGAGGAGAACATCGCGGGCAGGGTTCCGGACGGGGACTCGAAGTTTGATCCCATGCGGGGTGTGTTTAGCCCCGTGCCAACGGAGGGTGTCGTGTTTCCCAAGCCTCTTGGGAAGTCAGCAGAGGACTACGTGGAGTCCTGTGCGGGGCAGGCCCACAAATCCGTGATCGCCCGGGGGATCCCGAAGGAGATCATGAAGCTCTACAACATCGGCTACGATGCGAAGGAGCGTAAGACCCTCTTCCCGATCTACGACTGGGGAGGGAATCTCGTCGGGATCCTGCGACGGTCTGTCGATCGCAAGGAGTTCGGGTTCAACGTGGGGTTTAAGCGGAGCGTGTTCTATGGGGAGAGGGAGTTCACTTCAAGCCCCATCGAACGGGAGCCCTTCAACATCGTGTTCATCGTGGAGGGGCCATTTGACGTCATGTATCTCCGGGCTCTCGGCTTCAATGCCATCGGGCTCTTCGGTAAGGAATGCACGAGGGAGCAGTTAACGAAGCTCGATGAGATGAGGCTGTTCGGGGAGAGGTTATTCTTTAACCCCTACATATTTTTGGATGGGGATACGGTCCAGGCCAACGCCACGGCTACGGAGAAGCTCGTCCGGATATTTGAACCGCACTTTCCCGTCTACACCATTAAGACACCAGAAGGGAGGGATCCAGACCAATTCACAAAAGAAGAGATTGAGAAGCTGATCACCGACGCAGAGTTCCGAGGATGGGAGACAGAGCCCCCGGCGCCGAAAGCACAGGCGGCACAGGTGGGTGAGCAACAAACCTTAACGCCAACAGAGGAGAAGAAATGAGTGAATGGTATAAGCGAGGATTCGGAGGCCTCGACGAGTCGAGGAGAGCCCGTGTGTTCCGGTTCGGGATCCGGTTGGACAGGGGGATCGTCCAGGCCGGACGTCCGCAGAACGTAACCAAGAAGATTCTCTTCTTGGATGACGAGCCGTTCTGCTTCTACGAACACTCCGTCAATCTGGGGGCGTCTCCGGCCACCCCGGATTGGCAACACTACACCTGCGGGGCAGACACTTACGGACAGTGCCCTCTCTGCAACCCGGCCTTGAAGTGCAGTCCCTGGTATAAGGGGGTCTTCACGATCGTGGATCTCGAGGCTTGGAAGGCGAGGGATACCGGGGAGATAGTTCGGAACGTCCGGATGCTGTTCGTGGCCTCCGTAGAGCCCCTTGAGCTCTTGAGGCTGAAGAAGGGAACGAACGGGCTGAGGAACTGCCTCTACAACGTCACGAGGGTGGACACCGGGACCGGCAAGTCGTCCGTGGTCGGGAGCGTCTTTGACTTCGTGGGAACGGTGACCGATCTGGCGCCCTACGCCGACGGTCGGCGCAACATGCCTACGCCGTATAACTACGAGGATATTTTCAGACCGCTTCCTGTGGATACCCTTATCCGGGTAGCCGCACGAGTGGGCGGACCCCGGTTGATCGAAGATCCTCCGGAGACTGAGGCGCATCCGGAAACCACGCAGGACCAACCCGTCCGGTTTTAACCAACCCGAAGGTCTGTCGAGGGTCGCATGCCCCGAAAAGTTATAATCAGCGATATGGCATGGCTCGAGCTCAAGACGCTCGATCCACTGCTTATCCACCGGCTCAAGAACGAGCTGACGATCTACCCGCATGTTTCTCCCCGGTTCAAGCCTGCGGCTAAGGACTACCATCCGATCATCCTGTGGAAGGAGGATCGGGGGTTCTTAGGCGTTCCTCGGGCTTACTTCCTGCAGAGGGCTAAGACCCTCTACGATATCGAATGGAAGGTGTCCGATGGGGGGAACTTGTCTCGGAGGATCGTAAATAAGTTTGCCCCAAACATGAGGGAGGAGCAGGGGCCGGTGGTGCAGGCGGCTCTCGACAGACTTCAAGGGAAGGGAGATATCTCATTTACGATTGGGGGAATCATCCGTTGCCGGAAGGGGTTCGGGAAGACCCTTCTCGGATTGGAGGTGGCCTATCGTCTTGGGATGAGGACGCTGATTATCGTGCAGACGAATCTCCTGGCCGCACAGTGGGAGAGGGCGATCAAGGAGTGGTATCCCGGGGCGAAGATTGGCAAGATCCAGGGGAAGGATATTGATTACAACAAGAAGGACTTCACAGTCGCCATGCTTCAGACGCTTCTCGAATCGCACTCGAGAAAATTCACACCTCTCTTCTACTGGGAGTTCGGGACGGTCATTACGGACGAGGTAAACCGACTGGGGGCCCCGGAGTGGTCCAGAGTTGCTCCAATGTTCAAGTGCAAATACCGGATCGGGCTCACGGCAACCCTCGATCGGTTCGATCACTGTGAGAAGGTCTTTCTTTACCACATCGGGCAGATCATAGCCGGGACGTCGGAGGAGCAGGATGCCGAAGCCTTGCAACCTAAAATCCTGCGTGTCTTTACGGACTTCGAGATTTTTAGGTCGTCGGGCTTTGACCCCGACAGGATGTCCAGGGATACCCTTCTTAAGCCGCTCGTCCGGGATGGGGAGAGGAGTAATTTGATCGTTCGGAAGATCATGGAGGCTTACGAGAAGGATAGAAATATCCTCGTCCTAACCGAGCGGCTAGAGCAGATTAAGATTCTGATGGAGCTTTTGAAGCAAGCCCTTTTGCTTAGGGGGAGTGAGACTTCGGAGGTCGGCGTTATGATCGGGGGGATGAAGATCGATGAGATTGAGAAGTCCTCCCTCTGTCGGATAATCCTGGCGACGTTCCAATACTTTTCAGTCGGAGGGGATGTCCCCCGGCTCGATACCCTTTTCTTCGCCACGCCCAAGATCGGAATCGACCAGAGCATCGGGCGTATCCTTCGGGAGATGCCGGAGAAAGTTTTGGATGATCACCACACGCCAATAGTAGTGGATTTTTGTGATTGGAGAATGCCTGTCTTTAGGAAAGATGCTATTCGGCGTATGAGTTATTATAGGGAACATGGATGGGTTGTGGGAGATACTAATAAACCTAAATCTTTTGGGGGTGAATCATGTTAAGTGATAAACCGTCGAGAGGACTTGAATGGTGGAAGGGATTATCCCTTAAGAGAAGGAGGGAATATTTGAGAAAACATAGAAGTTATATAAAGATTCTTAAGGAGAAAGGATTATGCATAGATGATGGTAGGGAAAAAGTGGTTGAGGGGCATCTGGTGTGCGCTAGACATCTCCGGCTTAGACGCTTAAGGGGTCGGAAACGCTACCAAGACTTTACACCCGCCCAAAAGAGGTCGCACTATCTCGGGAATGTAAAGTATAGGAAAGACAATAAGGAGAGGCTCGCTGAAATTCGGAACCAGCGGAAGCGAGAAGTTAAGCGGGAAACTCTTAACGCCTATGGCGGAAAATGCATTTGTTGTGGGGAGGCCCGGTTAGAATTTTTGACTCTTCATCACGTGGATGGAGGTGGGGCCAAGCACAGGAAGAAAATCGGTTCTTGGTCTCGGGGTGGAGCATTTTATAGGTGGCTGAAGAAGAGAAGGTTCCCCAAGGTTCCCCGGCTTGTTGTGGAGTGTATGAATTGTCATTTAGCTATAGATCAATATGGGTATTGCCCCCACAAGAAAAAGACGTGACTTCGTCGACTGGCGAATGCCCGTTTACAGGAAAGACGCTATCCGAAGATCTGAATATTACCGGGAGCACGGTTGGGTAATTGGGGATACCGGGAAGCCAAAATCTTGGGGTGGCGCCTAACCTCTTGACAATTACTTTGGAATCCGCTATAATACTTCTGTCATGAGCCTCTATTTCACAGCTAGGGATCAGAAGGTTTATCACGGGGACTTCCTTAAGGCGAAGGACGTTCCTGCAGGGTCGGTCGATCTGATAGTTACGTCACCGCCGTATAACGTCGGGATTAACTACTCCGGCCACGAGGACAACCTTCCCTACGATGAGTTCCTCAAGTTCAGCGAGACCTGGATGGCGAAGTGTTTCCGGTTGGCGAAAGACGATTGCCGTTTCTGTTTGAACGTGCCGTTCAACACGCACAAGTGGGGGCATCGGGGGACGCTGGCCGACTTCACTTGGCTCGCCCAGAAGGTCGGTTGGCTGTATCACTCGACCGTCGTGTGGAACAAGCAGGCAGTTCCAAGCCGGACAGCCTGGGGATCGTGGATGTCAGCGAGTGCCCCGCACATCCTTCAACCTGCGGAGGCCATCGTCGTCCTCTACAAGAAGAACTGGGCGAAGAACAAAGCGGGGGAGTCGAATATCACCCGGGAGGAGTTCATTGAATGGACGATCGGGATCTGGAACATCGGAGGGGAGGATCCCGCAGTGGCCGGACACCCGGCGCCTTTTCCCGTCGAGCTTCCCCGAAGGTGTATGCGCCTCTTGAGCTACGTCGGGGACACCGTGCTGGATCCCTTCGTCGGATCGGGGACGACTCTGGTGGCCTGCGCGCTCGATCGACGAATAGGGATCGGCTTCGAGAAAGACGTTGCTTACTGTGAGGTCACAAAGAATAGACTGGTTCGGGACGGGATGGTTTTGCAGGAGGGTCTATTCGATCATCTCGAACGTGGGGAGACCTGCTTTCTGAAAACCAAACCGCAGGGGACGTTCCTCGAGGAGCTAGAGTTTGAGTAGGGAGTTAATCTCGAAGGTTTACGAAGGTGATTGCCTCGAGGTTCTCCGGAGCCACGAGGCTGATAAATTCGATCTCATTATGACGTCGCCTCCCTACGCCGATCGCCGGAAGAAAACGTATCAGGGTGTCCCTCCGGAGAAGTATGTGGAATGGTTTCTCCCCCGCAGTGAGCAGTTCCTGCGGACCCTGAAGCCGACCGGGACGTTCATCTTAAATATCAAGGAGAGTGCGGAGAACGGACAGCGGCTTACCTACGTCCTCGAATTGATTCTGGCGTTGGTCGATCAGGGATGGCTGTGGACGGAGGAGTTTATCTGGAACAAGGTCTGCTGTTATCCCGGGAAGTGGCCGAACCGATTCCGGGATGCCTGGGAGCGTCTCCTGCAGTTCAACAAGACGCCGAAGTTCAAGATGTTCCAGGATCGGGTGATGATTCCGGCCAGCGAGCGGACGGTCACCCGGGCTAAGAAAATGCGGGGCGACGACTACGTCCGGAGGACGAATAAGACGCAGAGCGGATTCGGGTCCAGGATCGCAAACTGGGTTGGTCGGACGAAGGTCTATCCGACGAACGTTTTGACCCTGCCGACCGAGACGCAGAACCGGATTCACAGTGCCGCATTCCCGCAGGTGCTTCCGGAGTGGTTTATCACGCTGTTCACGGACGAGTGGGACTGGGTTCTGGATCCGTTTGTGGGGGTTGGGACGACGCTCGATGCGTCGATCAAGCTCAACCGTCATTCGGTGGGCATCGAATTGAAACCGAGCTATGCGAAGATTGCAGAAGACCATACGCAAAAGTCCAGGGCACTGTTCTTCTTCTAAGGTGACTTCACTGATGTGCGCCAGGGTCCAGGTGCTCTACATGATGAGGCCGGGATGTAAAGTGAGGGACCGGATACTGGAAACGCTCGGAGATAATCTCCATAAGGGCGGGATCCTTAGAACGTGGAAAGCGTGGGACAGGATAATGGCGATGGTGATTACGTCCATGCGGAGGAGGACAAAACAGCCTCGTCGGGAAGAGCTATTGGGTAGGGTCCTGGACGGTATCGAATTTATGCTTCGGAAGAACGGGTATCGCAGATCGGGGCGTGGTGTAGTCCGGCCTAACACACCTGCCCTTCAAGCAGGCGATCATGGGTTCAAATCCCATCGCCCCGACAAGGGAGCTATTACAGTCCGGAGCCCACGACGTGCCCGAACCATAATTTTAAACCTGGATGGTTAAGCTCTTCATCGGAGATGCCCGGGACGTGCTGGCCGCCCTGCCGGAGAAGAGCGTCCACGCCGTAATAACCAGCCCGCCCTACTACGGACTCCGGGCGTATAAGAGTCCACCTTCCGTGTGGGGAGGTAAGAGGGACTGCAAGCACAAGTGGGGGGCTACGATCCCTCACCCCATGCGAAAGTCTGGCCAGCACGGTCCGGGGAGCTGTGTGGCGGTCGGGACGAAGGCCGCTCAGCACGGGCTCAGGAAGACGGGGGATCAAGGATGCTTCTGTGGGCGTTGCGGGGCGTGGAGGGGTGTCCTTGGCATGGAGCCTACCCTGGAGCTCTACGTGGAGCATCTGGGCGTGATTGGGGAGGGTATCCGGAGGGTCTTGCGGGACGACGGGATATTCTGGCTTAACCTCGGAGACTCCTATATGGGGAGCGGCGGTCCAGGCGGGGATTTCCGAGACGGGAAGGGAGGAGACATCTACTGCCGACCCTACAACCGGAGTGGGGACGGCCTCAAGATGAAGGACATGTGCGCCGTGCCGTGGAGGGTCGCCCTGGCCTTCCAGATGAGCGGCTGGTGGCTACGATCCGACTGCATCTGGAAGAAGGAGAACGTCATGCCCGAGAGCATCGACGGATGGCGTTGGGAGAAGCACAGGGTGAAAGTGAAGAATCTCCGGAAGGCGTCTACCGAGTGGGCTACCAAGAGCGGGAATACTTCGGGAGACGCCGGGCCGGGCCTGTCCCACAATCCCTGGGCTGAATATAAGCCCTGCCCCGGGTGTGCGGAGTGCCTCCCGAACGATGGCCTCGTTCTTCGGAGGGGAGCGTGGAGGCCGACGAAGGCTCACGAGTACGTCTTTATGTTTACGAAGGGCGAGCGTTACTTCGGAGACGGGGATGCTGTCAGGGAAGAGGCCGTCACCTCGGAGTGGCCGGGGATCGGACCGAAGCACATCTCAGCACGGTCCAGGCTTGAAGAATACGTTCCGATGGAAACCAGGGAGACCCGAAACCGCAGGACGGTCTGGACGATCAACACGACGGGATTCAAAGGCGCCCACTTCGCCACCTTCCCTCCGGCCCTCGTGGAGGTCATGGTGAACGTGTCGACGAGCTTCCGGGGCGTCTGCAGGAAGTGCGGATCCCAGTGGGCCCGGGTCGTGAACCGGAAGAGCCTCGAGCGTCACGAGCTCGACCGAACAGATCCACGGTTCCGTCCGTCAAGATACAAGGGGAAATACGGAGAGCTCAAAGGCGAGACGGGGAACGCCCAACGGTATGTGGAGATCGAACATCTCGGATGGCGACCGACGTGCAAGTGCAACGCCGGGGAGCCCATTCCGGCAGTCGTCCTGGATCCATTCGTGGGATCGGGGACAGCCTGCTTCGAGGCCCAGCGTCTCGGGAGGGATGCCATCGGGATAGACGTCTCGGATGAGTATATCCAGATGAGCCTGAAGAGGGTGCGGGACGATGCCCCGCTGTTCAATCAGGTCGAAGTGATTTACGCGAATGGCCGGGTGAAGCGATGTGCTGGCGCCAGCAGGTAGCGTTGCGGGGTAGACCAACAGTAAGTCAGGGGCGTAGCGGGATAGACCAATCCGGTAAGTCAGAAGGGGCGGGGTGGAGCAATAGCAACTCGTCAGGCCCATAACCTGAAAATTCTCGGTGCGAATCCGAGCCCCGCTCCCAGATTAAGAAGATTATAGTAATCCGTTTTCATGTTCCCAGTGATGGTTAGGGCAGAGATAAGAAAGGTTCTTGATATTGTTAATTTCAGATATGAAAGCCGTGTCCGGGAAGTCTGCGACCCTTTTATTGTGAGAGCATTCAACGTGTTTTCGATATCCACAGATTCTACATTTTGCTTTAATCCCGGATTTCCTTATGATCAGTCTTGCCATGCGAGCTATTTTGCTCCTAGCTAATTGCCAAGTGTTCTTTGATTTAAAGAATTCGCCTTTGGTTTTGCTCGCAATGCTTCTTTCGAACTTGATAATTTGAAGGCAGTCATTGCAAAACCGTCTTTTGAAATTATATTGAATGGGATATGAACCGTGGCATCGTTCACATTCATAGGAGTATGTTTTGTGGGTTCGGCGTCTTCGGGCATTATTGAAAATTGCGGCACAAGTGTGGTTGCAGAAGCATTTGGATTTCGTTTCTCCAACCTTGTGGCCATCTGGAACCTCGATAACCTTATGGCATTGAAGGCAGACTGAGGGATGCTTGTAATATTTTTTGAGGGCCCGTTCTCTGAGGATTTTAGCTGTGGCTATGCCACCGGCGGACTGCCATACTTTTCTCATGGGTATCTCCGATTTAGGTTACGGTTAAATCATAGCACAGTAGGGTTACGGAAAGCAAGTCCTTGTCGGATTCTGGGTGCGACTCCCAGCCCCGCAACCAGGACTTATAAAAGGGCGGGCTGATGAAATGGTAGACAAGTGAGGCTTAAACCCTCATGGCCTTTACATAGCCGTCTGGGTCCGAATCCCAGGCCCGCCACCATAGGAGCGTAGTTCAATGGATCAGAACGCACGGCTCCAACCCGTGTTGATAGGGGTTCAAATCCTCTCGCTCCTGCCAAAAATTGGGGATGTATTTCAATGGCGAGAATGCCTGCCCTACAAGCAGGAGATTGGAGGTTCGAGTCCTCCCGTCCCCACCAGAGGCCCTTAGCTCAAATGGAAGAGCGCCGGTCTCATAAGCCGAAGGTTCCGGGTTCGATTCCCGGAGGGCCCACCAAACGGGGGAGTGGTGAAATTTGGTAGACACGCTGGTTCCAGACACCAGTGCTTATGGCGTAAGGGTTCAAATCCCTTCTCCCCCACCAATGTTCTGGCGTGACTCAACGGTAGAGTGCCCGCCTGTTAAGCGGGTTGTTGGAGGTTCGACTCCTCCCGCCAGAGCCAGAATGCCGATGTAGCTCAACCCGGTAGAGCAACGCACCTGTAATGCGAAGGTTGGGGGTTCGACTCCTCTCGTCGGCTTATGGTGGCCGTCGTCCAACGGTAGGACACGTGGCTGTGGCCCACGGAACAGGAGTTCGACACTCCCCGGTCACCCCAAGATATCGCGGCATCGCCAAGTGGCTAAAGGCGGCGGTCTGCAGAACCGCTATGCGGGGGTTCGACTCCCCCTGCCGCGTCCAGAATGCTGGCATAGCTCAAACGGTAGAGCGTCTCTTTCGTAAGGAGAAGGTTGGGGGTTCGATGCCTCTTGCCAGCTTTAACCAAAGGAGGGATGCGAGATGAAGAAATCGGTTAGGTCTCACAAGAAGAAGGAGCCGGAGATTCCGGCGAGAGGGACGGTGGCCTGGGCCGACAAGCAGTTAGGCGAGCGTCAATTTAAGGCTCTGGTCGAGCGGGGAAACTCGAAGGAGAGCCTTCAAGCCTTCTGCTTCTTTGCCGGGAAGGTGGAAGGGATCATGGAAGTTCGGGGGATTCTGTCCACGGTCCGGATCCCGAAGGTCAAGAAGAAAGGGTGAGGTGCCAGAGTCCGGTCGATTGGGTCCGCCTGTAGAGCGGAAGCCGACAAGCCACGCAGGTTCAAATCCTGCCCTCACCACCAATTTCAGGGAGAGTGTCCGGTTGGTCGAGGAAGCGGTTCCGAAAACCGTTACCGTTAACTGCGGTCGAGGGTTCGATTCCCTCACTCTCCGCCATAGATGGAGGGCGATCCGGCTGGTACGAGGAGGCAGTCCTGAAAACTGCTGGCGTGTAAAAGCGCTCGGGGGTTCGAGTCCCCTGCCCTCCGCTGTAATGGGAGACGTGATCGAGAGGCTTAAGATGGCTGTCCGGAAAGCAGTCGAGCTGAAAAGCTCCCCGGGTTCAAATCCCGGCGTCTCCGCCATTCTGGGGGATCATCTAATTGGATAGGATACGAGGCTCTGACCCTCGGTATCTGGGTTCGAATCCCAGTCCCTCAGCCAAACGTCGGGCTGGCGGAACTTGGTATACGCGAATGGCTCAAACCCATTTGAGCGATCGTCGGGGTTCGAATCCCCGGCCCGACACCACGATGGGGGATAGGCCAACGGTAGGCCGCAAGGCTTTGAACCTTGTGATGAGGGTTCGACTCCTTCTCCCTCAGCTTAATGCCGAGATGGTGAAACTTGGTAGACACGCACGTTCGAGGGGCGTGTGCCTTTGGCGTGAGGGTTCAAATCCCTCTCTCGGCACCAGATTAGCCGGAGTAGCTCAAATAGTAGAGCGCAGGTCTGAAGAGCCTGGCGTAGGCGGCGCGATACCGCCCTCCGGCACCAGATCCCGGAGCGATGGCCGAGTGGTCGAAGGCGACGGTTTGCTAAACCGTTGGACTCACGGGTCCCGAATGTTCGAATCATTCTCGCTCCGCCATAAGACGAGCGGGTGTAGCTCAGATGGTAGAGCGCCTGTATGCCACGCAGGAGGTCGCGGGATCGAAACCCGTCACCCGCTCCAGATCGCAGGTGTGATGCAATGGTAGCAGACCTGGCTTTTAACCAGGGGGTTGGAGGTTCGACTCCTCTCACCTGCACTAGCGGGCGTAGCTCAATGGTAGAGTACCAGATTCTTAATCTGGGTGTTGAGGGTTCCAATCCCTCCGCCCGCACCAAGATACGCAGGCACAGCTTAGGGGTCAAGCATCCGGCTGATATCCGGACGAGCACAGGTTCGATTCCTGTTGCCTGCACCAGAACGGACGCCCGTAGTTTAACTGGACAGAACGCCAGGCTACGAACCTGGAGGCTGGGGGTTCGACTCCTCTCGGGCGTACCAATTGCGCCTGTAACTCAATGGATCGAGTATCGGGTTTCTACCCCGAGAGTTGAGGGTTCGACTCCCCCCAGGCGCGCCAACATGCCCGTAGCTCAATGGATAGAGCGTCTGCGTCCTAAGCAGAGGGCTGAGGGTTCGAGTCCCTCCGGGCGTACCAGAAGATCGTATGCCCGTAGCTCAAATGGATAGAGCGATGGCCTCCGGAGCCGTAGGTTGGAGGTTCGAGTCCTCTCGGGCATACCAAAGGAGGAAGCGATGTGGGCATTGATACAGCATTACTGGTGGATCCCGGTCGGGGTGATCATTCTCTTTGGGATTGAAAGAGGAGCCGATCGAAGGGCCAAGGAGGAGCATGCCCACCGGGAGGGGCATTGTTTGGATCATTACTGTTCGATCTGTCGGGACCGTATCGATGATGAATTTTAGGCCATTGCGGTTGTGGTGAAGCGATATCATGTCTGCCTTCCAAGCAGAGGTCGCGGGTTTGATTCCCGCCAGCCGCACCATGTGGGACCGTCGTCTAACGGGAGGACTACTGGTTTGCACCCGTTGACTTCGGTAAGCCTTCCTATGCTATAATTGCTTGAAGTTTCAAGTAGTTATAGCATAGGAGAATGACATGAAGCAAGATTTATGGGTGCTGGAAGGAGGAATCGAACCTCCAGCCGCTACGTTAGGAAAACGAAGGCGAGCAAAGAGGACGGCGTGTGGAACTTGTAAGAAAGGTTTCCTTTAGAGGAAAAGCGGGACGAAACGGTTTTGCTCGAGAAAGTGTCGGGACATATCGCTTCAGAATAGAGAAGAGCTAAAGTGCTTTACTTGCGGGCGGAAATTCTTTAGGCCAATAGGTCATATCAAAAAGTCGAAACATGGAATTTTCTTTTGTCGCAGGAAGTGCAAGGACAAAGGGCAAAGATTAGAAGGCGGATGCAGGGAAATATGGCCTTCTCATTATGGCAAGATAGATGCTACGGGAATCGACTACCGGAGCAAGATGGAGAGGGAACTCAAGCGAGGGTGCGTGGATTGCGGGGAGAAAACGCATTACCTTTTAACCGTTCATCATATCGATGGAGACAGGGGAAGCCGCAAGAAATCAAACTGGGAAGTGGTCTGTTGGAATCATCATGCTAAAAGGCATTTAAGAAAGACGGCCAATGGATGGGTGGTGGCTTGGGGATGCTTAACTCCGAGACGACTTTTGAAGAAGATTTGAAAACCGTGTGGGCTGGTGGTGTAATTGATAGCATCGTAGACCTGCAATCTATGGGTCGGGGTTTGAGTCCCCGCCGGTCCACCAAATGAGGGTTTGACTCCCTCCGGCTCCACCAAAAATTAAACGGAGGATGCGAGATGGATCAGGCAACGAAGGAGCGGATCGACGGGATGGACTACGAGTCGATGCTCCGGCTGTGGAGGAATGCTCCGGTTGGGGAGCCGTTGTTCCAGGGGGAGACGGGGGATTACTTTTCTAAGGTCATGGCAGAGAAGCGGGACGCCCTTCCCGAAGGGGCCCACGTTGCGGCCAGCAAGAAGATAGGATGGACGGGGGCGTAGTTCAGGTGGGAGAACGCCTGATTGTCGATCAGGAGGTCGCGGGTTCGAGTCCGGCCTCCCCGACCAAGAGAGGGAATGTGATTCTTAAAGGGCACGTCTTGGATATCCTTCCCTCGTTAGAATCCGATCACTTTCACGCCGTCGTGACCAGCCCGCCCTACTGGTCGCTCAGAAAATACGACATCCCGGACGTGACCTGGCCGGATTCCTGGCGTGGTCAGCTCGGCCTTGAGCCAACGATAGGACTTTATGTTTCTCACCTGATTGTCGTATTCCGTGCGGTCAAGAGGGTGCTCAGGCCGGATGGGACGCTGTGGGTTAATATCGGGGACTCTTACTTCGGGGACAGCCCGGTGAGGTCGAGCTCGATGGAACAGTTCGATCCGACCAAGCAGACCGTTCTGAAGCGAAGTGCGGGAGGGATTAGGCGATCCGCCGCCTCTACCGATGGCCTAAAGCCAAAGGACCTCTGTTTAATTCCCGCTCGCTTCGCCCTGGCGATGCAGGAAGACGGCTGGTGGCTCCGCTCGGACATAATCTGGGCCAAGCCGAACCCCATGCCAGAGGCGGTGGATGGTTGGCACTGGGAAAGGCATAAGATTAAAGTGAATGCCGCCCGGCGCCCGAGGCAATGCTTTCACCATTCCGAGGGTCGTGAAATCTCGGTTCCCGTTAGCCAGCAACCGAAGACCGAATGGACCGACTGTCCCGGCTGTCCAAAGTGTTCTCCGAATGATGGGCTTGTTCTGGAACGGGGGTCGTGGAGGCCGACCAATTCCTTTGAGCATATTTACATGTTCACCAAGTCCCCGAAATACTTCTGCGATGCAGACGCAGTGAGAGAGAAGAATGCCGACCCCACTCGAACTAACTTCACGGCTGGTGGTCGTTCACGTGGAATTAACAAGGATAGGAACGATAACGATTTAGGTGAGAGGTCGAAGAATTTTGTGGCCGCAGGGCGAAATCTAAGGTCGGTCTGGGAGATAGTTACGCAACCCTACCGGGAAGCCCACTTTGCTACCTATCCAGAGGAAGTCCCCCGCCGTTGCATCCTTGCCGGAACGAGCTCGAGAGGGTGTTGCCCGCAGTGTGGGTCTCCGTGGGCTAGGGTGATTAAGAAATCTTTAATCTCTCTACGCCCAAACTTTGACAAACAACGTGGAAATTATTTATCCCGAACCATCGGATGGCGACGAACCTGCGAGCATGACACGTCGGGTATTGCTATTCCTTGCCGGGTGCTGGATCCTTTTATCGGCTCGGGCACGACGGGGAAGGTTGCGGAGAGTCTGAGTCGGGACTGGGTTGGGATCGACCTGGGATACAAAAGCATGTCTCGAAAACGATCCGTCACGACAATGGGACTAGCGTTATGAATGATCAGATTATAAATCCGGAGGCGGTTCTGGATCCGCAGGGATCGCAGAAGGAGTTCCTCGTGGCGGTGACTACGGAGACGCCGGGGGAGGTGGCTTGGAAGCGGGAGCTCGGGGAGGAGATAACCGTTCCCGGCCTTGAGGAGTTCCGGCTGTTTATCCAGCGACCCATCCAGTTACAGAGGTTCAAAGACGGCGTTCCGATGTCCGAGAAGAAGGAAGGGCTTTGCGTCGTCGAGGTCACTACGGGCAGGATACTTTTCAGTTTGGATTATAATGCTTCTCTCGATGAAGTATTTCGCTATACCACTACCTTTCTCGGTGCGGAGGGTCGGATCGAAGCGATGAGAAACGCTTTGGCGATCTTCGATTTGGCGCCTTTCGTTCCGGATGGGGAAATCCGAGTTAAGGAGCCAATCTGATGGATGCTAAAAAGCTGATAGAGTTCATGCAGTCCGACCAGTTCGATGAGATGAGCAAGCATCTTATGGAGAAAGTTGTCCCTCGGTATCTCCGGGGAACGGTTGCCGTTGCCCCGATAAGAAAATGCCAGAAAGAGAAGTTCCTTCGGAAGATCAACGGGGGGCTTAATATGGCGCAGTCAGCTCATGGGATCGCACGGCAGTTTATCAGGAGGAAAACATGAACCCCGAGCTTGGTAGACTGAGGGCCCGCTGTAACGTCGTCCCTCGTTGGTTTCACAGGATTTCGATCAAGAAGGTGGGCAACGATTGGTTTCAGACGCCCGGGACGGAGCCTGCCGAGTTCTCCCTCTGGAAGATTAAAGCCATCCCCGCCGTGACCGGGAAGAAGTGCTTGGACGTCGGCGCCTGGGATGGGCTGTTTACGTTCTACCTTCGGGAGCAGGGGGCTTCGGATGTCTTGGCGATCGACTCCTACCAGAACAAAGTCGGAATGAAAGGCTTCGAGCTCGCCCGGGAACTTCTCAACGAGGTGGGGAGGCCGGTGGACGGGATCCGCTACCTACACATGGACGTCCGGGATCTACCGTCCCTCAAGGAGGAGTTCGATGTCTCCCTTTTCTTCGGGACGATCTATCACCTGGAAGACCCCTATATGGCCATGAAGGTTCTTGCTCGGCTGACGAGGCAGTGCATGGTCTTGGAGGGGCATTTTATCAAGGGAGACGATCCGATCGGCTACTTCTACAACCCCCGGCAATTGAATAACGATGACACCAATTATTGGGGGCTTACGCTTCCCTGCATTGTGCGAATGGCGACCCGGGCCGGATTCAAGAAGCATGAGATGGTGGACACTATGGGTGACCGCTGTCTCATTCGCTTTTTCAAGGAGTAACAATGAAGAGCATAGCCGTCTTAGGACCTACTGGAATGCTCGGGTCGATGGTCTTGGATTACTTCTACCAGGGCGTTCTCGATGGGGCGTGTCATCTGGTGGCCATAGGTCGGTTTCCAATCCGGGAAGAGGATCCCGAACCCGATCTCTACGTTAAGCTGAAGGAGTCCTACCCCGGAGTGGAGTTCCGACACCTGGATGCCGAGCTTTGTGTGTCGGGAGATGTCGGAGAATCTCTAAAGGGCGTGGATTGGGTCGTGAATTGCATCGGGGTGATCAACAAGCATATCGTAGAAAATGACCGGGAGAGCGTCGAGCGGGCGGTTCGGGTGAATGCGATCTTCCCGTACCTCCTTGCGGTCACCTCGGAGTGGGAGAGCTTCCGGGTGATGCAGATTAACACGGACTGCGTGTTCTCGGGGCAGACAGGATTATACTCAGAGAACGCTCTCCATGATGCTACCGACGTCTACGGCAAGACCAAGAGCCTCGGGGAAGTTTCCTCGGATCGGTTTATCAATCTCCGGTGTTCTCTTGTCGGCCCGGAGCTCAGGACCCACCAGTCCTTGCTCGACTGGTTTCGGAGCCAGGAACGGGGGGCCAGCGTAAACGGTTTCGTTGGCCATACCTGGAACGGGATAACATCCCTGCACTTCGCCAAGATCTGCTGGGGGATCATGTGGGACTATCGCACGTTGAAGTTCCGGGGGGTCCAGCACGTCGTCCCCCGGGACCGGATCAATAAGTTTGAGCTCTTGAAGTGTTTTGCTACGGCTTATCATCGGGAGGACATCCGGATCGTACCGCATCAGGGCAGGGCTCCACATGAGATGGGTTTGGACCGATCGCTGTCAACCGTGTATGCGAATATCAACCGTGAACTATGGAGGCTCGCAGGCTACGAAGAGATTCCTACGATTCCGAAGATGGTGGAGGAGCTTGCTTCCTACCATCCGAGGCTTCTGGACAAATCTCTCTCGGCAATCGTCTTGCCATGATTCCCGGCAAGCCTCCCTTCGAGAACAAACTGCGGTTCGATGCGCCTTTAGGGATTGATGACGGCTATGGCCATGCCGCAGAGAAGATCATTATGTGGTTGGATCGGCTCGGGGTCGACATGTATTCCACGACGGCCTGGGGGCATACCAGGCTCGTCGGTGTTCATCCCCGGGTCCAGCAGATCGCCCAGCGGGGCCTCCATGTGGAGACGACCTACGGGATCCGCATGTCGACGCCTCCGAGCTTCAACCTTGCCCCGGGGAGCGTTAAGATCGGCTTTTCGATGTGGGAGTTCATTCCCTTCCCGCAAGCCTGGGTCGCCGGGACGAACATGGTAGCCGCGAACTTCGTTCCCTGCGAGCAGAATAAGCAGTTATGGATTGAGGCCGGATGCACTCAACCCGTCTACGTCATACCCCTGGGTGCGGATGTGGAGGTCTATCAGTATTATGAGCGGCCGCCCCGGGAGACTTTCACCTTCGTCATGGCCGGGACGCTCTCAGCTCGGAAGAACCCCAATATGGTCGTGGAAGCCTTTCTCGACCTGTTCAAGGACGTGGACGACGTCTACCTGTATATAAAATCCGCTCCCTATCTCGCTCATGGATTTAACTTTGATAAGATCAAGGTCATAAATGATCTCTATGAAGAGGGGGAGATGGCTGAGATGTATAAGTCCTGTGACGTATTCGTCTATCCGTCGCAGGGGGAGGGTTGGGGGATGTCTCCCTGTGAGGCGATGGCGACGGGGATCCCGGCGATCGCCCCGGCGCACTCCGGCATGGCCGAATACATGACAGATGAGATCGGATATCCCATACGCTTTGAGCCTACCCGGAACATAGTCGGGTCCGGCCCGGAGCTCAAGGGACAGCAGTTCGGGTTCGCTGTGATCAAGATCGAAGATCTGAAGGAGCTTATGTGGCACTGTTACAAGCACCGGGATGAGGTTCATGAGAAGGGAAAGAAGGCCGCACAAAGGATGCGAGAGAGATTTACTTGGGAAATAACGGCTCGTAGAATTTTAGAGATTTTGAGATGAGGAAAATAGATTTAACTACTATTGCAGACCCCCGTAGAAGAGCCAAAATTCTGAGGGATAGAAGAAACTATCAGAACAACAAACCGGCTCGCCACAAATCTTGGCAAAAGTGGTATCGTAAGAATAGGACTGCGAAGCTCGCTCGTGATAGACAATATAGGAAAGATCACCCGATAGATAAGCGCGCCTATCATCTTAAGTCTGTGTATGGACTTTCGTTGAAGGATTATGATGCTTTATATAAAAGGCATAAGGGGAGATGTGCTATCTGTGGGGTGTCCGTTAAACATCCCTCAGATCCAGAGGCTACGCATAGTAATATGGCTACGGTTGATCATGATCACGTTACCGGGAAGGTGAGGGGTATTCTCTGTAAGATACACAACATCATGTTGGGATTGGCTGGGGATGATCATGAAATCTTAAAAGAGGCCATCAAGTATCTTAGGGAATTTGGTCGGGAACACACGGCAAGGAGAATTTTGGAGGTGCTGAGATGAGAGCGCCTCTCGTTAAGGAAAGTTTATGGGAGCTTAGTAATTTACCGAGCATCGTTATAGATCGAAAAGACAGGGAGGGAACGATTGCATATATCAAAAAGATATTAGGAGTTGTCCAGCGGGATGATTTGGTGCGGTTGTTTATTCTAGATTTGAACGAGGTGAGTGACTGGATTAAAGTATGCGAGGTATATGGTAGAATGGCCAATAGAAGATTCAGGGCTGTCTTGGCTAGAAAGCGATCGGAATGGGATAGGAGGTTTCATCGATGAGTAGGTTTCTTCTTTGGATTCTGCCTATCGTAGCCCGTCTGCATCCCAAGAACTGGCGGCCCGACAGGTGGCAGTATCCCCAGCTCTGGTATTGCGGCCCGAAGAGGTGGAAGCGAAACAAGCGGGGTGTGATCTTACGGAAGGCCAGGCCGAGGCTGTTTCTCGAGTGGCTGTGCGGGGCAACGACGGGCCATGAGTTAAGCAAGACGGAGTGGGGCTACGGAGGGGGGAAGTTTATAGGCCGAAACTGCCGCTGGTGCGATAAGTTTGTTCAAGTTCCAAAGGATGAGGAGCCGACCAAGAGGGATTATCTGCTGGATATTTACCTTAGTCATGGGGAGGGAGAGGAATGGAATACAAGCCCGTCAACCTAGACGTTCTCCCGAAGGCGTTGCGGGAGAGGATTCTGAAGGATCGGAAGTGGATCAGCCGGAACAGCAGGTGCATCTGCGGGAGCGGTGTGCGGTTCAAGCGGTGCTGTGCCAAGGGGATCAGGCTGAGATGACTATAAGACAAACTCGGATCTGGATTCCCCGAACGAAACGCTTTGAGACCCTGTGGGCCGAGACGGTGTTCGGAGCAATCATCGCCCCGGTCGTGAGGAAGTATCGTGTGGCCTTGAAGTGGTTTTGGTTCACCCGTTACGGTTGTGTTCCGGAGCTCGATTCCGGGGACAGTGACTTCTCTAAAGTCCCCGCCGACTTTAAGGATCCCGAGACCGGGGAATTCCGGAGCGTCAAGTTCCGTTACTGCCTGTCCTCGCTTTCGCCCTATCTCTCGAAGCGTGTGCCGAAGTCGTTTGAGTCTATGGTCCAGAAGCTCGTTACGGAAGCCGGATGCTTGATCACGGACTTCCGGGACTACGACTACCTTGCCGACCTGGGAGGCTCCCGGCATCTCGAAGGCGAACCAACGAAGGAGCGATCGAAGGAACGCGCTTTGCTCGTGGCCGAGAACTACTGCTCTCTTTCGAAACTCGTCCTGCATGCTTTGAAGGGTCCAGACCACTGGGGTCGGTATGCCCTTCCGCACAGCTGTTGGAATCCGTATGACGGGGAGACGCCCTTCCACGTGATCCACCACATCCTTTGTAACATGACCCACCTTCCGCTGTATAACGCCTTTCCCGTTTATTTCAAGGACGATAAGACCTACGAGGTCAGACTCTGCAAGGTGAGGTTCTGATGGATATCCTGGTGACGACGCCCAAGTCCGAGCACGAGACCGCCAAGATGGAGGGGGAGGCGCTCGCTGATGGCAACGGGTACTGGTTCAGGGTCTTCCCGAGAAGGCCGAACGTCCAGAGGGGAGATAAAGTTTACTTCGTGGATGGGGGAGTCATCCGGGGCTACGGAGTCGTCTTCTGCGACGTGGAGCAGTTAGAGGAGCCCGAGGAATGCGACCTGACAGGCAGAATTTGGGGTCACAGGGGGTCATGGTGCGTCCGCTACCACGAATGGCAGTGGTTACCCCTCCCCGTCCCGTTCAAGGGCTTCCAGGGATTCCGGTACGTTTCCCGGATCCCGGGGCTACAGGAGAAGCTCAGGCAGGGACCCGGGAGGGCCTTGGTGGCCGTCGATAAGGCTTTGGGAGGAGCCCTATCGGTTGGCATGAAGGCTGTGCTGGGAAGCCATGCTGGAAGTTAAGGGAGACATCTGGCGGTGCCACGGGGAAGGGGAGTGGGTCGTTGTCACAACCAATGGGGCGACACGCCGCGACGGGGCCTGCATTATGGGCAGAGGGGTGGCCCTGCAGGCCGCTCAGCTCTACCCTAAGCTTCCCTTCGAGCTCGGGGATCGGCTACGGATGTTCGGCAATCGGGTATTCCTTTTCGACGATCGCAAGATCGCATCCTTCCCCGTGAAGCACTCCTGGGAGCAGAAGGCCGATCTCAAGCTCATAGAGTCGTCGGCCCGGCAGTTAGCTGTCCATGTCCGTGAGAAGGAGATCCCGATCATTTATCTGCCCCGCCCTGGGTGCGGTAACGGGCGGCTCGACTGGGAGAAGGAAGTGAAGCCCGTCCTGTCGAAGATTTTGGATGACCGTTTTTGCGTCTTAGAAAGAGAGGAGGTTAAACAATGACTTTCTTCTGGAACGTCTTTTGGCCTGTCCTGGCCGCCTCACTGATCGTCCACGTCCTCGGATGGATGTGGCATCAGGCGATTTATCTTTTGAGGGCAATCGGAATGAGGGGTCCCAAGAGGAGGGGAAAATGAAGGTCGAAGTATCGGGAAAGATTAAATACGGCAAGAGGAAGAAGGCAATCGCCAGTCTCGCCAAAGACCTTACCGGAAGGTTCGATAGGGCCGTCGAGACAGCCAGGGGCGGGCTCGTTTCGGGAGAGCAGTTCAAGACGTCCCCGATCCTTGTCGTGACCATGTCCGTGGAGATGGAGGCTGAGATCAAAGATCGGGACTATGGGCCATGAAGATCGATGCGATCGTAGCTTCCTCTGTCGTCCCGAATGGAACCGGAGCATTCACGCCTCCCGAGGCGTTACAACACCTTGCCAAGATGATCAAGGACACGGAGGTCTTTTTCCTTGAGGGGGATGAGTGGGGCCCTCCGAATGAGGATGGAGGTGATCTCCCGGAGAGCATGAAGAAGGTTGGGTTCGTAGACGACGCCTTCGTGAAGGAGGGCGACCTTGTGGCCAAGATCAATATGGATGACACGACCGACCTCGCCCATGCCCTTGCGATCGCAGTACCCTTCGCCCCGACGCCGGAGTCTGCTTATTCCCATATCAAGCCGGAGGCTCCGAAGGCGTTCCCCGGGATCCGCATGCTTTGCAAGATCGACGCGAATGGAGCCCTCTTTATGCCCTACTGGGCTCGGGTCTGCTTCGCTACGGTCGTTCCCAACGAGCGGTGCGGGATTTTCCGGAGGGACGGAATGAACATCTGGCACGGGCCTCCTCTCGTGCATGGGGAGGTATAGTGAGAGTCGTAATCTTTATTCCAACGCCGGATGTTAGAGGCCCGAACGCTCAGAGGTGCATTGAGTCGGTCAAGGTTTCTCTCGGAACAGCAGGGCTCGATCACTACGATATCGATAGCCGGATGGTTATCTGCGATAATGGGTGGTCCAGAACTTTCAGCCACACCCAAGAAATAAACCGAATCATGATCGGATGGGGATCGGATGCGGAAGCCTTGGTGCTTATTGACGATGACTGTTTTATCGACCCGTTATGGTTTAAGAGAGCTATCGATGCGACGATCCAGGAGCCGAGAGGTGGCGTGTTTGGAAGCCGGATCATTACGGAAGTGGGAGCTGTGCACCACGCGGGCGGGGTGATTAAGCTGGAGCCAGAGATTTTCCCATTCCACAGGGTCGACGAAAGTGACCATGTTCGGGCCTCCATGTATGTCACCAGTGCGGCTTGCCTGATTACCCGAAGGGCGTTCATGGAGGTCGGGGCGTTCGATGCCGAATACAGGAAGTTCTACCAGGAGGTCGATTTCAGTCTCAAGGCATGGGAGAAGGGACTTGAGAGTTACTATGTCCCATCGATGGGAGCTGTCCATTTAGTCGGGGCGACGATAAACCAGACCGGGAGGACTGGTGAAATGGACATGATTGACAGAGCCACGTTTACGAGGAAGTGGAAAGAGACCGGACGCCTGATGACCCTGTTCACGAAATACGAGCAGACCTGGGGTGTCCGTCCAAACGGCGAGGTCTTTGCATGAGGAAAATGGGCCGCCGTGGCGTGATGTATCCCACGATGAGATGTAATACCAAGTGCAAGTTTTGTTATTACTTCGACACGAAAGAACCTGCTTGGAGGACGAGGGCGGACGTCATGGCTGAAGCCTCGAAGCTGAGAGACGTCTTTAAGCTCGAGGCCGTCGACATCACCGGAGGGGAGCCCACGATCTATCCTGATATCGGGGGCCTGGTGAAGCACTGTGCGGATATAGGATTGAAGCCGACCATCATCACGAACGGGCTTCTGACCGGGAGGATCGCCGGGCTGATAGAGAGCTATGGGTTAGAGGACGTCCTGTTGTCCATCCACGGCTTTCAGGACAGGCATAGTGAAGCGGTGAGCAAGCCGATGGCCTGGACGCAGGTCGGGTTGACGATCGAGACTCTGATCGGGAGGAAGTTTCCCTTCCGGACGAACACGACGCTGACCGGATTCTGCGTTCCCGATCTCGATCGGTTGGCCAAGTTCTTCGTTCAGATCAAGCCGAGGATCGTAAACTTTATTAGCTTCAACCCTCATCCCGGAACTAAGTGGTCGGAGAAGAACGGTGTCGTCTTCCAGCTGAAGCACTCCGATGTGGCGCCCAAATTGAGGGAGGCCATTGCCATTCTGGATGAGGCCGGGATCTGGGTGAACGTCCGCTACTTCCCGATGTGTCTCTTGAAGGGTTTTGAGGGCCACGTTTGCGGATTCCGGCAGTGGCAATATGACCCTTACGAGTGGGAATACTTTTCCGCTTACGGGACGATGACAAGTCAATTGGCGGAGCTCGACAAACAGGCAACTAACGAGAGAGCTTTCGGGGACTCCGTGGAGGAGCGTGTCCTGAATATGTTTGCATCCAGAGTGGTCGCCTCGAGCATGTTCGGGGAGAAGTGTCAGAGATGCGCCGCCCGGGTGATCTGCGACGGTCTTTATCCGCAGTATGTTAGAAACTTTGGAACCGATGAGGTTCAGCCCTATGAAGGAGAACCGATTCGGGATCCGTTGTTTTTCAGAGAACCTTTTAGAGACCGATGGGGAGGATAGGGATGTTAAGCCCAAATGAAGTTCATGAGCGAATGTCCGTCGTCCCCCGATGGTGGGGACAGATAGAAGTCCATCCGGGTATCAGGACGCCCGGATGCGAACCGTTCGGATTTTCCGATTGGAAGCTAACCTCAATCCCGCCTAATGATTTTAAGACAGCCCTCGATGTCGGGGCATGGGATGGCTATCATTCCTTCCGGCTGAGAGAAGGGGGATTTACGGTGACGGCGGTCGACTCGTATCAGCACAGTGCCGCTGGAATGAAGGGGTTTGAGGTTGCCCGTGACCTAAGAAGGATATGGGGGAAACCCGTAGACCAGATAGAGTATATGAATATGGATGCTCAAGATCTGTCGGGTCTAGGCGATGCCAAGTTTGATCTGGTGCTCGCTTTCGGGTTGATCTACCATATCCAGGACCCCTACAAGGCCATGTGTCAGTTAGCCAGGGTGACCGGGCAGTGCATGGTTTTGGAGGGGCATGTCTTTCCGGGCGATCAGCCGATCGGATACTTCTACAGCGATAGGGAGCTGAATAACGACCCCACGAACTTCTGGGGGCTTACGGTTGCCTGTATCGGAAAGATGGGACAGAGGGCTGGTTTCTCAAGATTTGAAGCGGTCGGACAGCAGGGAGACAGGGCTCTCGTGAGGTTCTGGAAATAGATGTGTGCCGATCGCTCTCGAATTAAGAGCATCGCACATGAAATTCCGGGATGGCTTCACGATGAGGATGTCGAACTGCTCTACCGCTCTGCGATGAGAGTGCCCGCAGGTTCTTGTATCGTAGAGATAGGTTCGTGGGTTGGGAAGTCGACGGTGGTGTTAGCTGAGGGTTCTTTGTCTGGCAACAAAGTGCCGGTCTACGCTGTCGATCCACATGAAGGTGGGATGGAACACGCTCGGGAAGGTGTGCTGAATACCCTCCAATCCTTTCGTAGTAATATCGAGAGGTTTGGGGTTAAGGAATTAGTCCATGAAGTGGTTGCGACGTCGCAGTCCGCTTCGATGCCGAGCTGTCCGATCGGACTCTTGTTCATCGATGGTGACCATGAATACGAGTCGGTCAGGATGGATTTCGACCTTTGGGTTCCGCACGTTATCTCTGGTGGCGTGGTTATCCTGCACGACGTTGTTGCTTGGTGGCCTGGACCAACGAGAGTGGCCATAGAGAGCGTGAAAAACAATCCGATGTTTGGGAATGTCCAACAGATCGGATACTGCCTATACGCAGAGAGGATGCGATGAAAATCATGTATGTCGGGGAGAACACGTTCATCGGAAGCGGGTTTGCCGCCCAGGGGTCCAAGATTCTGGAAGCCCTTTCGAAGAAGCATGAAGTCCACGCCTGTTTTTGGAGCTATAATGGGACGGACCCGATCGTGGGGGCGCCTTATAAGTGCTATCCCCTTTCGATGATCGACTACTGGGGAGTGCAGTTAATTCCCCGCTACATGGATAAGATATGCCCCGACATGGTCTTTACCTACGGCGATCCCCACTTCATGAGCGATCGTGGCCACAACGCCGTCCACGAGGCGAAGATCCGGGAGCTTCCCGTAGCCGCCTATATCGCCATCGATTCAGAGAACCATACCCTCCACGTCAAGCACGTCGTTGAGCAGATCGACTACCCCGTGTTCTTCACGAACTGGGCGAGGGAGGTTATTGCCGGAGAATTTCCCGAGCTGGCCCCGAAGCTCCGGACGATCTACCACGGGGTCAAGCCGATGAAGGTGATCGATGACGACAAGAAGCTAGAGTTCAAGTCCATGAACGGCTTCCAGGGCCGGTTTATCGTGGGAGCGGTATTCCGAAACTGCATACGTAAGCACCCCGAGCGCCTTATGCGGGCCTTCCGGAAGGTCCTGGAGCATATCCCTAATGCCATGCTCCTGCTTCACACCCAGCCCGTCGACGTGGCGAAGGACTGCCTGGATATCGTTCAGCTAGCATCCTACATGGGCTACAAGAAAGGGGAGCTCTTCATCTCGAAGGTTCCCAATCCAACCGACATGAGCAGGATGGCATCAGAGGAGGAGCTCAACAAAATCTACGGGATGATGGACGTCCACGTCCTGACCTCGGGTCGGGAGGGATGGGGGCTTCCTCTGATCGAAGCGGCGATGGCCGGGAGGCCGTCGGTCGGGACGAACTACGCATCGATGACGGAAATCCTTGCGGACAAGAGGGGATGGCTTGTGGACTACTCCGACTGGTATCCTCTGGACTCCGCCCTGAATTTCAAGGACGTTCTCATTGACATCGACAAGCTTGCTGAGGCGATCGTGGAGGTCTGGCGGTATCCGAAGGAGGGTGAGCTCAGGGCCCAGAGGCTCCGCCGTTGGGTCCAGGAGCACTGTGAGTGGAAGAACATTCAGGCTCAGTGGGTCGCCCTCTTCGATGAGATCGAGAAGAAACTGCCGCCCAGGATGTCTAAGGTCGACGTTCCCGAGAAGATAGAATCTAAGCCATCTTGACAATTACTTTGGAAACCGTTATAATACACAACCAACCATAAGGAGGAAGGGATGTCAGAGAACACGCCAGGCGAGAATATCCTGTTTCGGATGCCGGAGAAGATGTTCACCGTAGCTGTGAAGGTTCGGACGCTTCTTCAGATGTATGAAGAGGCCAGGATGTCCTGTGTGGACTTCGAGACCCGGAGGGAGATGTTCCGTCAGATGGGCATGTTGGCTCAGGTCAAGGAGCTCAACATGCACATCGAAAAGCAGAAGGTCGCCGTCGACAAGACGATCTCCATGATGGCCGCCCTTCTGGACCTCCCAGACGTTGTCCTGCCGGAGGAGACGAAGGTCGCACATGCAGGAGCCGAGACGTTGATTTTCACACCACCGGGCGTGGCTGAATAACTAATCAGGAGGTGGTTAGTTTGGTTCCGCAATCAGTAACCGTCAGGAAGAGATACTTCCGTAGGTGGTATCTCGATCACAAGGATGAGCTCTTGGATAAGCGACGCAAGAAGCGGGAGGAGTTTCGGATGACCCATCCCGATTACAAAGCTCCGTCCGTCATAAGGAGACTTCTGTACCGTCGGCTTAAGTTCAACAAGAAACGCCAGGAGCGGATCGCCAAGGCTCCGTTGGGCCGGACTAGACGTCCGGTCGAATCGAAGGGTGTGACTTATTTTCATAGTAGTTTTCTGTCGCACATCCTTGGAGTCCGGAAGGTGACGATCGCAAAGTGGGAGCGGCTGAGGGTGCTTCCAAAAACTCCCTTCCGTCGCCGGGGAGCCAGGCTCTACACTGCGGACATGATCGAAGCCGTCCAGGTAGCGGCGCCCTGTGTCATAGGGCTTCCCCGGGGGAAGAACGATAGGGCTCTCTTGTATCGGCTGGTTGCGGATAAGTGGAAAAAGTTAGGTGTCAACATCACTAAACCCGTAGAGATTTAGGAGGAACAGAAGATGCGAGCGAAACCGAAAGGAGCAAAGGGGAAAGAGGGTGATGCCTTCAAGGGGTTATCGAAGGTGTTGGATAAGTTTCTCAAGGGTTTTGAAACCATCCTTCAGGGGGCTTCTAGACTATCCTTTCCCGCCCCAACCCAGCCCGACGCCCGGGCGGTCCCGTCGACCATCATGGTCGAGCGTTCCTATCCGGGGGGCGATCCGGTCACGGAACGCACCCTCGAGGTCAAGTCCTTCGTTACAGCGCCCGCCACGGTCACGGCGGGCTTCGGTTTGACGATCCCGTTGGCGCCTTACGCTTCGGGGCGTATTTACGTCCAGGTCACCCTTCCCTGCTACAAGGAGGAGCTGGATGCCACTCTGCTCGTGGCAAAGGGGATGGTGGAGAAGGAAGTCTCCGTGGAGGCTGAGAAGATTTACGCCAAGAGGGATGAGCTCTCCGGACAGGTTCGACCCGGTGCTGAGGCTTCCCGTCCCGGCGAAGAGCATGCCCCGGAAGTTCCTGGGGCGTAGGGAGTTTTCCTGATGGCAAAAGATAGTGCCGAGAGGGAAGCTCCCAAAACAAACAGAAGCCTCAAAAGTGTAGTCTCCGATCTTAACGAGAAGTTCGGGGAAGTAACCGCCGCTGGCTCAGAAGCGTTGGAGATAGACATTCCGAGACTGTCGACGGGTATTTTTGCTCTCGATTTCGCCTCGGGCGGCGGGATCCCCATGTGGCGGTTCTCGGAAATCTACGGAATGAAGTCGTCCGGCAAGACGACCATGTCCTTGAGGGTCTGTGCTGAGGCCCAAAAGACCTGCCGGAATTGCTACGTCTATCTCTCTTCCTGCACGTGCGGTAAGAAAGTTCCCATGAGGGTTGTCTACATAGATGTGGAGGGGAAGCTCGACGAGGCCTGGGCGATCCATCTCGGGGTGGACATGAATAAGGACGGGCAGAACCCTTGCTACGTTTCAAAGCCGGACTCTGCCGAGCAGACGGGGAACATCGTGGAAGAGTTTATTAAGTCCACCGCCGTGGACGTTCTGGTGGTGGACAGCCTGGCCGCCATGATGCCCTTCGATGAGGGACAGCAGGCGATGGAGAAGCAGTATCAGGGACTGGCGGCAAGAATACTCAACAAGGGCATCCGGAAATGGACGTCGGCTTTCAACCACTCCTGGACGCAGAACAGAAGATGCCCGGCAGTCATCCTGCTCAACCAGATCCGTCACAAGGTTGGCGTCCTGTGGGGTGACCCCACCGTAACCCCCGGAGGGTTTGGGCACCGCTTCGCTACAGGGATCGAAATCCGGATGTGGGGAGGAAAGGTCGACTACGATGACGACCAGAAGACGGGGATCAAGTTTCCTCTAGCTACGACTCTTGGCTTCGAGGTTAAAACTTCCTCTCTCACGACTCCCTACATACAGGGCGAATACAAGATGGTTTTGGCGAACACCCAGACCAAGAAGATCGGGGACATATTTGATGAGGATCGGGTGTTGGCTATCGGCATGCGTTACGGGATTATCAGTAGGGCTGAGGGCCGCTACCTTATTGATGGCCGGGAGTATGCTCCGATGGAGACTCCCCTTAAATCGGAGTCCAGCATCGTGGACTTCTGGATGGCCAACCCGAAGGAATACGACAAGGTGAAGAGGCTCCTGCTCGATAAGATAAAGTTAAAGTGAGCCGTGTTCGAAATTCACGTTTACAACCGTGTCTGTAAAGGATGCGGAGATTCTTTTAAGACTTATACCCGAATGGCCGTTCCGGAGCACAGACGATCTAGCTTCTGCTCCTCACACTGCTATTCTCGTTTCAGAAAGCGACAACAAAAGCGAAAGCGAGCAAAGAGATGTCTTTCGATAAAGTCTTAGGGGTAGTCGGCATTCGGGATTTAATTAAGGCCGAACCATTAGCCAAGCCGCATAAGGAGAAGAAACCCGAGCCGCCCGTAGCGAAGTCGGACGTCGCATCGGCACTCGAGATGTGGACGAGAGTTCAGGTTGTGAAGCCCCTCGGCCCGGAGGACTTTATCCGGGTGTCCAACATTGTGAATCAGGACTTTTGTCCCCGGGAGGTCGCTCTGGCTTCGATCCACAATCTTACTCTAACAAGAAAGGTGGACATCCACAGTGGCTATATCATGGACGTCGGGACGAAGATTCACGAGTTGGTCCAGACCTACTTGGGACAGCTCGGGATCCTGATCGGGGACTGGCGGTGTCCGGAGTGTCTTACGATCGTAGAGAATACCTACTACCCGGCTAAGTGCGTTTGCGGTCAGGATGGGGAGTGGCGGTACGTGGAGCAGACGATCGAGAGCAAACAGTATCACTTGCGGGGGCATTACGATGGCCTGCTGATGCCCATGAAGAGGACGGACGGGGTCACTGGGGTGGACCGCCTCTTGGAGATCAAGACGGTCGACGCCCAGGCATTCAATCGGATGACTGCCCCGAAGGTTACTGCCGTTCACCAGACGCAGATTTACATGCATCTCAAGGGGGTCCCGAGGGGGCATATCCTTTACGCCCCCCGGGGGAAGCCCAGGGATCCCGCCCTATTCAAGGGATTCGATGTGGATCTCGACAACTCGATAGTGAATCCCTATCTCGAGATGTCCCAGAAGATTTTCGATGCCATCACGGGGGCCGGGCCTGTTCCGGAGGCTACCTGTGCACCATCCCGGAGGGCTTATTGCCAGACCCTCAAGCAGTGCGTCGACACAGCTTGGAAGACCCCATGAAGAAAATCAAGTCCTCTTTTGTGGGAGTTAAACGTAACTGTGTCATGGGGATCGACCTGAGCCTGCGGTCGACGGGTATCGTCCTGCTCTCCCTGGACAACGATGAGTTCCACCAATACGGGGCAGGGTGTGAAGTCAAGAAGGACGATGAGGAAGGTCGGTTTCAAAGGCTTGTCGATATCTCAACTGAGATTCAGAATCAGGTTGGGTCTTACGATCCCCGGCTGATCGGGGTGGAGGGTCCGGCCTACTCCAAGTTCCAGGGGCCTCAGTTCAGTCTCGGGAGGCTTCTGGGCTGGGTGGAGTCTGGGATCTGGTCAAACTTCGGAAAGAGGATTGTGGTCGTCAGTTCGACGGCGGCCCGAAAGTTCTTTATCGGAACGAAGGGCGGGGGAGCGATCAAGAAGGACCGGCTCTGGGAGTTCCTAACTAGTCGGGGGATGGAATTCAAAAATAAGGACATGATGGATGCCTGGATGATAGCCATCTATCTGAAGGGCAAGGTGTTGGGCATAAAAATCCCACGCATGGTTTTGAAGATGGAGGGGCTATAAGGGCATAGGGTTTCCTCACCCTCTTGAAAACGGTAAACCCTTATGGTGTATTATTATCGGGTGCCTTTGGCAGAAAGACACCCTAACATGAGGAAACCCTAATGCTCGGAATCAACAACGTCGTCGTCGCGGGGAATGTCGCCAGGGACCCTGCGTTCGATAAGACGAAGGAAGGGATGGATGCCTGCACCTTCGTGATCGTGATCAACGAGAAGGGCTCGAGGTCGGAGGACATCGTAACGTGGGTCCGAATCAATATGTTCGGGGACGTTATTCCGGTCGTCCGGGAGAAGGTCAAGCAGGGGGACTACGTGATCATTCGGGGGGAGCTCATGAACCGAGCGGCCTCGGGGGATCCCGCCAAGTCCCTCGGAGCCCGGAACCTTCTCGAGATCAGGGGAAGGGGCTTTGTCGCTCTCCGGAAGCCGAGAGCAAACCATGTCGGGAAAATCCCGCCAGTCGAAGGAGGGGGAGCAGATTCAAGGGAGTCTCATATCCCCGAGTAGATGCAATCTCAAACGATGAGAAGGGAGAACGCCCATGTTGGAGGTAGCCAGGATTCAGAAGTCTGTGGATGGACTTTCCGAGTCCGAAGTCAGGCGCCGGGCAGTGCAGTTAAAGGAGCGGGTGGAGGAGGCCTATTTTGAGCTTGCAGGGCTCCTCTACCGGGTCAGCACGAAGGAGATGTTTAGGAAGTGGGGCTTCGAAAGATTTGAGGACTATATCGAAGCCGAGATGGGTTTCAAGGGCCGGAAGGCTTATTACCTGATCTCTCTCTACGAGCACTTCTGCGTCAAGCACAAGGATAATCCTGAGATGATCAAGGGGGTCTCGGAAATTGGCTTCGAGAAGGCGAAGGAGCTCGTGGGCGTAGCTACGCCTAAGAATATCAAGAAGCTCGTTGCCCTCGCCGAGACCTCGAACGTCTTTCAGTTCCGGGAGCATGTCAAGAAAGAGGCCGGAGTTATCCCGCAGGTGGAGGAGGTGTTCCGGTCCTCCTTCGTCCTCTACCGGGATCAGCACCAGTCGGTCATGGAAGCGATCGAGATGGCGAAGAAGATGGGGCAGACGGACAAGCCCTCTCATGCCCTCTCGCTGATCTGCCTTCACTTCGTGAGTAACAATATCGGGACAAAGGGTTCGCCAGCCATAGTTCTATCTCTCCTGAAGCGTTGGGAGAAGCAGGGGGAGCTACGGTTCCTCGTGGTCGATGGCAACGACAAGGTGATCTACAAGAGCCGTGGCCTCCCGGAGCCGGACTGAGGATGCCATGGCTCAAGCTCGACGGATCAAAGTAGACGAGTGGGAGGTAGATTCCCTCACGAATCCCGGGACGATTTACATCGTGGTTTCCGGGGCGTGGTCTTGCACCTGCCCGAGCTTCGTGTTCCAGCACGTCCGGATATGCAAGCACATCCTGCTGATTCAGGATATCATGACGAGGGTCTTCCCGATGTTTCAGTCGGCTGGAAATCCTCCCCCAAACGAATATGATATCAAAGAGTTTGAGCAGGTTGGGGTCGGGCGGGGAGGGCATGTGCTCAGGGCCGTCGACGAAAACGATCAGGCGATTTAAGGAGTATGATGAACGAATACGTCGGTAAGGGAATTTGCTTTATCTGTAATGGGGAAGTTCTGTTGAGGAACGACCGGGACTTCACTGGGGGTGTGGCGGTTTGTCCGAAGGATGCCCGGAAGGTCGGGAAATCTCTCGGGGCGATCCGGAGGATGAAGGTCTGCCAATATCTCGAGGCGTCCGTTGGGTCTGTCGCACGAGAAGAAACTCGCTAAGGAGCTGGGAGGACGTCCCCAGCCCGGGTCCGGATCGGGCCACTTCCGCAAGGAGGATGTCTTTTTCCCCGGCTTTTTATGCCAAGAGAAGGAGACTGCCAAGTCGTTTATGTCTGTCCAGTCGCAGTGGCTTCGTCAGCTCGATGTGCATGCGATGGAGAGAAGCAAGATACCCCTTCTTAATCTTTGCTTCACCCGTCCGGACGGGGTTCGGGAGTGGATGGGTTTTCCGGAGCAGGATGTTGAGAAGGTTTTGAATGAGAATACGGAAGAGTGGCAACTCGGGCCTAGCCAGCTCCCACCGATCTCTACCGAGAAGAAGAGCCAGCGGGTTTGTGTGGCTCATCTCGATGCGGCTATCCGGGACCGCAAGGAACAGGGAGACCACGACTACACCCTTGTCCGGCTTCACTTCACTAAAATATATTTCCCGGCGCCTCAGATGTGGTATCTGATGCCGCTGGATGATTTTAAGAAGGTCGTCAATCCGTCACTCCTAGGAAAGAATTGGAAACGATGACTACTCTAAAATTATCTGGCATTTATAGGCTAAGAAACCTCTTTAACGGACATGCGTATGTCGGCTCCGCTGTTAATTTGAAAAGACGGAATGGGGAACACTTTAGGGTTCTTCGGAGCGGGGGAAAATGCGGCAAGCGCATTTGTTAAGGTATGCCAGAAGCAGATCCTAAGTGCGACCAGTGCGGGACGGAGACCGTTCCGTTCGCCGACGATGGAAGGGTGAGGACTTACTACTGCATGCACTGCAATGTCGAAACCGATAACCGAGGGGTAGCGATATGGAGTTTGAGTTCGATTCCGGATCCCGTTCTGGCCGAAGAGGAAGAGGTTCCGGACGTGATTTCAACCGAGGATTTGCTGATGGAGGAAGAGGTTGGAAGTCGTGACGATTCTTGATTTACTCGTCCCCCTAATGTTGGGAGGTTTTATGAAGACCCTCACCGCCTCGGTGATCATGCTGGTGGCCTTATGGGTCGGCGTGACCATTTCAGAAGAACTTAACGGGCCGATCGCCAAGGAAATTACTGCCCGGTTTAACTACGCCGGGAAATTTAAGTTAACCCACTACGTTTACGGGAAGGTTACTTCGAGCGGGGCAAAGGCCTGCTCAAGCGTCGTGGCAGTGGATCCCGCTGTCTTCCCGGAAGGCACGATTGTTTACATCGAAGGGGTTGGGTTCCGTTGGTGCGGAGACAAGGGAGGCCTTGTCAAGGGCCACCGGATCGATCTCCGTGGACACCACGTGGACCCTCCGGACTCGGTAAACGTCTGGGTGGTATTCGATCCACCGAAGAAATGAGGTTTGGGTGACGGACGAGCGGAAGGAATGGATTCTCAAATGGTCGGTTAAGATGGTTTCCGGGGCAATGGGACTTGTGATTATGAAGATCATCCATCACATCACCGGCTCGAGTTTTTGGGCTTATCCGAACCTTGGTTCTATAGAGCAGATGATGACGTCCCTGGCTATGTTTGTGGGTCTCTGCTGGGGGTTGGAGAGGCCCATTAACGATATAAGAAAATTCTTTGCTTCTCACCACGTGCGCCAGGAACCTGACGGGAGAGAGCAGTGGCTAGCCAAGGAGAGGGAGAAGGCGAAGGAGGAGCAGGAACCTCCGGACGACGACAAGATCAGGGTGATAGGCTATCTATGAAACGGCTAGCCCGTTCGACAGGAGCGTTTGATGGGCGAGATCCTTTTATCAAGAGCAAACCATCGGCGGGCTGGCCGCTACTCGGGTGATGGCTGTCTACACGGATGGGAAGCACCTGGTGGCGGATACCATCGATGAGCTTCATCGATTTGCTGAGAAGATGAATTTGAAGCGGTTGTGGTTTCAGGATCATCGGCATCCGCACTACGATCTCACAACGAAGAGAGCAGTCATGCGGGCAATATCCGGAGGGGCTACGATGGTTACCCCTCGGGAGGCGGCCAGCGTAATGACTATCTAAGGAGGAACCGTGGATGCAATTCTAAGGTTCGTCGTCGATCACCCGCAGGTTCACGGGGCCCTGTTCTGGATCCACGTGATCAGCGGGCTCGTGGTCTTTCTGGTGGCCGTGGCCGCTCTTACGCCGCTTTTATGGTTTCTCGTCGATTCATGGCTTCGGGAGAACATCAAATACACCTACAGCCGGAAGTCCAATGAGTATATTGGATGAAGATAAGGTTATTTCGCTCGGAGAGGATGCCATCCGGGAGTGTGCCGCCGAAGGCCACCAGGATAAGATGAAATACTTTGGCTGGGATCGATGCCGTTGCGGAGAGGTCTTTTACTGTCCTAAGTGCGGGAAGTCTGTTGTCCCGATCGGAGAATTTGTGGGAGGATGCGAGGAGCACAAATGAGAAGATTTATCAATGCGATCAGGGGGTTTTTTGGCTGGCGGGAGCGGATGATACCCGCTCGACCGACGTGTCATATCTTGGAGCTGATAGGTAAGGCCGGACGGGGTCGGAAGCTGGACGGCGGGAATATCCACTACGTCACGATTGACCGGGTGCTTTTCAAGTGCTCGGTCTGCGGGTCGAAGAAGGAGTATGCCACTCTTCCCGTCAACCACTATAGTGAGGAATACGTCGATCTCATAAATCAAGTCCACAAGGTCGCCTTCGGGGACGATCCGAGCGACTGGGGCTTTGATACCCATGAGGTCATCCGGATGGTTTTCGATGCGATCATAACCAGGGGAAAGATTCCCGTCTCGATGGGGGTGCAATGAAGAAGCAGAAGCAGAAAAGGTCGTTCCGAAGAGTCGTCGACAAGTTCGGGAAAGGGCGAAAGCCTGTCCCGGTCGAAGAAGCCCCAAAAGAGGGGGAGAGCCCGAGCGAGGCTACTACCCCTCCCCAGGCCGAGAAAAGCCTCCCAGAAGCCCCTGTAGCCCCTACGGAAGCCCCCCATGAGGGTTCTCAGGCGCCACAGCCTGTCCCCGGGTCGGGAATTACCCCTACGGAGGGGATCCAGGGGGTCACAGCCGTTCCGGGCGTGGTTCAGATGGTCGACCCGGACAAGCTCGTGGCCAACGACTGGAATCCCAACCAGATGACGGACGATGAGTTCGATCGACTGGTGGAGGAGATCGGAACGATGGGCTATATCTCCTACGCCGAGGTCGTCCCGCTCGACAGCGGGAATTACCGGATTCTTGGGGGAGAGCACCGGATCAGGGCGATTAAGGTCTTGCGGGAGCAGGATCCCGATAAGTGGCGCCAGATCCCCGTGAACGTCTTGACCGATGCCCGGTTTCAGGATGTGGACCTCCAGAAGTTTCTGACCGTCCGTCTGAACGTTCTGCGGGGTAGGATGAACCCCTTGAAGTTCAAGAAACTTTACGAGGACATGGCCATCCGGTACGGCGATGAGGCGTTGCAGAAGCTGTTCGCCTTTACCGATCGGGGGAAGTTTGAAGAGCTCCTAAAAAACGTCGGGGAAGGCTTGGGGCAGTCGGGGGCCCCAAAGAAGGTCGTCGATGAGTTTGCTCGCATGTCCAAGAACGTCAACTCGATGGAGGGATTGTCCGCTCTCCTCCGGAAACTATTCTTAGAGCACGGGGATCAGCTCCGGTCGAATTTCATGGTCTTTTCGTACCAAGGGAGCGACAAGAAGATTCTGTTCGTCGTGGCCAATGATGCCGTCTTTGAACTTGCTGAGCAAATTGCTACCCGTGCCTATGATCATGGGCAGGACGTGAACGCACCCTTCGAGCAGGCTTTCCGCTGGTATCAGACTCAGAACCCTGTGCCTGCTACAGAAACTCTTTAGGCATTAGAATAAGGAGACCCACCATGATGAAGATCGAAGAAGTAGAAGTCCTGCGGAATAAGAAGCGGGACTTTCTCGACCGCCTCGAGAAGTTTATCGGCGTGTCCCACCTGAACGGAGCCCGGTCGGCGGGCCTGAAAGCCAAGATGGAGTGGCTTTACGAGCTTCGTCGCCAAAAGAGCGATGAGGTGAACGACGTAGCCGAGGCGTTTATCAAGGTCATCGAATCCACCAGGGACATGTGCGGGAGATCTGTGGAGTTCCTGCAGGGCTACAAGGACGTCGCCCAGCGGACGCAGGAGACTGCCTCGGCCATGATGGAACGGGGCATGATCAAGATGATCACCGACGACGACATTGGCCTTAACTTCTCCGGGGATGCCTTCCTTCTTAACTGGGAGAAGGGCGTCTCGATGATCAACGACGCTTCGGAGGAGTTTTTCTACTATCTCCTCGTCCTGATCTTCCCGGCCTGGGTCGATCCGGCCATCACGAGCGGGCAGATGGAGATCGTGCGGACGTTCGGGGCTTCCCTGTCCCGGACAAGACCGTCCAAGCACGAGGAGGACCGCCTTCTCAACCCATGCGATGTGAGCACAGCTTACGCTACTGACCTGTCTGTGAGCCTCGAGAATCTTACCATCGAAGAGCTCAAGGCTAAGTATCTCGCATCGCTCGTAAACTCCATCGGGGATATGGAGCGAAAGATGATGGAGTTCCGGGGGCAGGTCGCCGACGAGTGTAAGCGCCTGCGGGAGCTCGAGCGGACGTTGCAGTTAGCTCCTCTTCCGGAGGTGCCTGTTCCTCCGGCTGTGGAATCGCCAACCGCACCCGAATCGCCCATCCCTCCACCGGCCGTTTAACCCGGGAGGTGTACCTTGGGACCGGTAACTAAAACCGTCGTCCTCAAGATCACACTTAGGGAGGAAGAACCGGATACGTCGATCCCCGAGTTTCTTGATGCTCTCCGGACGGGAAAATCGGAGGGGATTCAAGCCATGATGAAGGGAATGAGCTTTGAAGTCTTTGAGGACGTAAGAAGCGTTTCTATCGGACCACCTTCAAAAGCAACCTCTTGATTACGGATGCCAAAACATTATCGTCATCGAGTCAACAGCGGGGGAAGGACGTTTGCTAAAATACCCTTCCCCCGAGCGAAGATTGAACGTCTTCGCGGCCTAATCTGCTTTCCCGAGGTAGATCGGAGAATCAGGGAAGGCCAGCCCGCCCTAAAAATAGCGGAGTTCATCCAGAGCCAGAACGAATACACGGACGTTAAGCTCGAAAGCCTTCGCCGGGTTGTGGACGCATTCCGAGAGTCTATTCCGCCCGGCGAACTTGCCTCGACCAGAATCCCTCCCACCATATCTAAGGCTATCGAAGCTCTTGAGGCCGGAATCCGGCCTATCAAGGAACTGTGGGAGATTTATGCCATCCAGAAGGAACGCCTGAATATCGATCTCGCCACCGAGCGCCAGATTCACAAGATTTTCAAGAACGCTTTTGAGGTTGAGGTCGCCCGGAAGATTCTCGAGACGATCATGGACAAGGAAATGGATCTAGGGATTTTCAGAAGGCACGTGCCTTGGATGGAAGGTGGTGGGCCGGACGACATGAGCCGCATTATGTCGGATGCCCACAAGCAGTTCGGTCATAGCCGGGCTCTCATGAACGTCTTGGAGACGCCGGAGAAGCGGACCAGGGTCCTCGGGGTTATCCGGAAGCTAAGGGGCCTCGGGCCGGAGGGGATGTCCAAGCTCATTGGAATGAGGCCGTCTATCGATGCGGTCCAGGAGGGAAGGCGGCCAAAAGCCAGACGGGGGAATATGGCGGTTGAGGTGGACGTGGAAAGATGATCGAAACTTCAGGGGGACATAGCCGGAGCATCCGGACGGTGGATGATGCTCTCTGGGACACCATACCTGAATTGCAGGGGTTGGGTCCCGATGAGATCGAAGCCATCATGTTGTATGTCCGGAACCTGGATGTTATTGGGGAGGATTTCGAAAAGACCCTCAGTCGCATGGAATACAAGAGCCAGCCCGTAGATATAGAAACCTTTCTGACCAACGATTACTTTTTCGGGCGGTTGGGGATCCAGGTTTTCCCCAAGATCATCGATGATCTCTACGAGCTATTCTCCGGGGAGTATTATGAAGCCCTGGTGACCGGGGCGATCGGATGGGGCAAGACCACGGTCGTGGATGTAGCCGAGCTCTACTCCCTCTATCAGACGTCCCTTCTGCGGAGCCCGCAGATGACCTACGGTCAGATGGAGACCACTTCGATCGTCATCTCCTTCATCTCTCTCACCCTGAAGCTTGCCAAGCACGTTGTGTTCGGGGAAATTGCCGCCATGCTGAACGCCATCCCCTACTTTCGGGAGGAGTTCAAGTTTGCAGAGACGCAGGAGGAGCTTAGGTTCCCGAACAAGATTTTCCTCTCCGTTGCCAGCTCGCAGGATACTTCCGTTCTCGGACAAAATGTGATCAGTGCTGTAGTTGATGAAACTAACTTCATGGATCTCGGTCATAAAAACAAGGCCATCCCGATTTTCGGGACGAGGATTTATGGCAAGGCCGAGGGACTTTACTACGCCTTGAGCCGGCGCATGCAGTCCCGTTACATGAAGCACGGGAAGCTCCCCGGCATCCTGTTCCTGGTGTCGTCCAAGCGGAGCAAGACCGACTTTCTGGACCGGAAGATCGCAGAGGTCAAGAACGATCCTCACGTGTTCGTGCGGGATTATTCGCTGTGGGATACTCGGGAACAGGTTTTTATGCAGAGCAAGAGGTTCCGGGTGTTCGTCGGCAACGAGCGGATCCCGTCGCGGATTCTTTCTCCCGGAGAGGAGCCCCTCCTCGAGGAGGGGTGCTTCATTATCGAAGTCCCGGAGGACTTCCGGAAGAACTTTGAGGACGATATCGATGGGTCACTCAGGGACTTTGCCGGGATCTCCACGACGGCGATCAACCCCTTCATCCACCGTAGGGAGAAGATCGCCCAGGCCTTCGATCGGGAGAGGGAGAGGAAGAACCCCTTCCGTTGCGGGGGAAGCCTCATCCACATGAGCGGGGAGAGGTATACGATCGACTGGGACTATCTCTGCACGACCAACGAGCGGGGTGAGAGGGTCCCACGGGAGAGCCCGGATGCCCCACGGTTCGTTCACATTGACACATCGAAGTCCGGCGACCGAACGGGTGTGGTCATCGCTCACTCTGCGGGGAAGGTTCGGGTCAAGAGGCAGAAGCGGGAGGAGTCCGAGGAGAACGTCCTCATGGAATATTTTGAGGAGGTTCCTGTCATCCGGACCGACCTTACTCTGGCGGTCCAGGCTCCACCGGGCGGGGAGATCAGCTTTGCGGAGATCAGGGGTATCATCTACGACTTCGTGGAGCATGGGTTCCACATTCTGAAGATCACGGCAGATACCTACCAGAGCGCGGACAGCATCCAGCAGTTCAACGCCCGGGGCTTCGATGCGACCATCCAGTCCGTGGACACGACGCCGGAGCCCTACCGGTCCTGCCGGACGTCTCTCTATGAGGATCGGGCGATCTTCTACCACTACTATATCCTCGAGAAGGAACTACGGGAGCTTCAATACGACGTGGGGAGTCAGAAGATCGATCACCCCGAAGGTGGGAGCAAGGACGTCGCCGATGGGCTTGCTGGGGTGACCTACCAGATCGACATGCACACCGTGTCCGGGGCAGAGCTTCCGGAGCCGAGGCTTGGGATCAGCGAATCGCCCGAACCCGAGGATGAGGGGCCCAAGGGAGACTCCTGGGTGATCGGGGGGATGATTCCACAGGAAGAGGGAGGGAGGGGAGGATGGCCAACAAGACCCCGATAGTTCAAAGGTTCGTGCGGGCGGTTTTAATCGATGCAGACATGTCTACGATAACCGGACGGGGATTCGATCCAAATGGCCTTCAGGATCTCGCCACGAAGGTCATGGGGACAGAGGTCACGATCGCCGGTGAGGGGGCAGGTAAGATAATCAAGTCGTGGGTTGAGGGCCGGAAGGTGTGTGTGGATATCCGGATGAAGAAAGGGCTGTGGCTATGAGCGTCCTTCCCCGTATCCCCCGGAATTACGAAGAGGATCCCGATCTGACGTATCTCTGGCGTAGGATATGCGAGGCCTTCAAGCTGAAGAACATGTTTCACGTTACGTGCCCGAAATGCCACCAGGAAACCATCGTTCATCTCGGAATGCGGAAGTGCCAGATCAAGCACCTTCTTGATTGCTGTCTGCATGTCATTACGAGACGCATGACGATGGAGAGAGGGGCCGGACTTGTGGATCAGCTCTACAAAAAATACTCTGATACGTCCGAGTAGATGACCCATTATTACGCCTGGAAAAACAACCCAAAGCGAAAACAGCTATACGGTCGGGAGTGCCGTGTTATCGCACGGGGTTCAATGAATAGCATTCTAGTGGAGTTTACTGACGGCCAGCGGGAATGCGTATCCCGAAATTCCGTTCGGAGGCTTCCCCTGCGATCTGGGATGAATGGCCATGCCCGAGGCTGAAGAGATTATCAGGATTCTTACGGCGTCTGCCCCGATGTGGAACGGGTCTAAGTTCGATGAGATCATTAAGACCCTGCCAGTCTGCTCGGCCTGTGTCCGGAGGATCAGGAACAAGAAGAACCGGGGGCTGAGGAAGTGCAAGAAGCAGGAAATGATTCGGTGTTGTCTGCTGGACCGGGAGCACGATGCCCGACGCTGGCCAGTCCTGCGGGATGCCAAGAGGATGCTTCGGAGGATGGGGATCACGACTTCTGCTGTGACCGATATGACGTAGTGCAGTTAACCTTTAATGCAAGGAGGAAGTATGTCGAGAGCGGAGTGGATGTCGGATGAAGGGGGAGGATCGTTCGTCGAACTAAGGCAGTATGTCGGTCGGGACGTGACGGTGGTCTTGCGGGAGAGAAGGACGTGCGTCCTTCAGACCGTGATTGGGCCCCTTATCGGGGTGGACGAGGAGAAGAAGGTCGTCCACATCGGAAGGGGTCTTGTCTACGATGTGAACGTCGTATCGAAAGCCTCGGCCAAGAAAGCTCGATTGAGGCCGACCTATCTCTATGTCGGCCCGGGAGCGGTCGACCCGATCGGCCCCGGAAAGATATGGGCCGCGAATTGGATCACCCTTGCTTCGATTCCCGGGAAGCTCATTCGGGAGGTCGTCATTCGGGATGAGACCCTCGGGAACATTAAGATCACGCCGGTCCTTCCGGATGTCAAGGTTCGTCGCGATCACCATTCCTAACTGCTGGCGCCAGCAGTGGCTATAGCCGCCCATTGAAGACGGGATGGAGTGATACGACAGCCGGTCCGGGATCCAACGACCCTCTTGGCGATCTCAAGAGGAGCATGGAGAAGATTCTAAATACCCCTCCCCAACCCCCGGTAGACGTCCCGTTCAATGAGCCCCACAGCAAGAGGTTCTGGAATGCCTTCTTCGGGTCTATGCTAACGTCGTCCCGTAGAGCTACGAGACGCTCGTTCATAGCGTGGGTTAAGTCGAGAAGGAAAATTTCGTAGGGACTTGACTGTTACGTTGGGAATAGGTATAATGTTTCTGGCGGGCGTGGGAAGTGGGACGGGGGATAGGCCAACCTGTCCGGCTGAATCCTAAGCCCGGAAGCTAGGGGATAGGTACTGCTTCCTCCCTGCCCGCCTTGAAAATGAACTGACGGTGCGGTGTGGTGGGAACACGCCCGATGACCGAATGTAGGCGTTGCACGCTGTCGGTAGCGGTTGCCGTATGCGATCCTATAAAAGCGAAACACGTAAGCCGGTTCGAATCCGGCCCCGTCAGTTAAGAACTTATAATACGAGGAGAGACCGATGGCCGAGAAGAAGGAAGTCAAATACGACTGGACCGATCCGATGGAGAGATGCCCGAATCCAGACTGCCGGAGTCGGGTCATCCAGCTCGGAGGATGCGGTCATGGTCATTGCTTGGCCTGTGGTCTTACCTGGGACTACCGGACGCATGAAATCGTGCAGGACATGTTCAGGATGACGCCATGATGTTTAAGATCGGGCATATCGTTCTGAACGCCACAACGGGAAAGAAGGGCCTCGTCGTTCCCGACTTTATGGGAACCTGTGCGTCTTACGAGATTCCCGTCGTCTACGAAGGGACGACGAGTTTCTGCGGGACGAACAAGGAGGAGCTCGAAGATCTGGGTCCAGAGAACCCGAATCCCTCCTTCGAGAAGTGCGGGGGAGGCAAGGGAGCGAACTGCTGTATGTTCCTGGTGGCCGGAGGGGAGCTCATGTGTGCCCGGGCAACCGAGATGAGGTATGACATCATCTTTAAGGCCTCGAGCCCGGGGTGGAGGGCCAAGAGGCATCCTGTATCTCTCTTTCCGGCCTGTCAGCTTAACGGGAAGGCTCCGTGGCCAGAAAGGTGAGGGGAGGCTGGACGGACAAGGTGCATGGGATTTACATAGCCCATAACCCTTCTCCTCGTGAAAGAAAGGAGGATGGTGGGCTGTCCGTTGCTCGGGCCGACCTGCCGAGGCATTTTAGGCCGACATTATATCCGGGTCGAAGTCCGGGGTATCGACTTATGGGGAGGATGCTTCTCGATATGGGCTACAGGGAGGAGGGCTGTGATGCGAGATTTTAACGAGCTGTTGGGTGTGGCGAAGCGGGCGTATGAGCCGGTGGCGGAGACGATGTCTGCCGAGACGATGCAGAAGCACATGATCGAGGCCGAGAAAATGAAGGCTATGATCAAGAAGAAGCTCGGATTCGATGCGGAGATCGTGCAGGTGGAGAACTGGCGAGCCCACCACGATCCGAAGTATGCCGGGAAGATCGTCGTGGTCAAAGAACCTTCCTATGCCGGTCCGGCCTTTGTTGTGAACTCCGTCGTGCGGATACTGCTCGTCGAAAATAACTGGCCGACCGGGAGGTTGACTGAAGGGGTGCATGCCAAGTATGAAGGGGTCATGGGGGATTACCTGATGGGATCGAACATGCTCGGGTACATCTCGAAGATGCCGTCGGCGGTCTACTCTCATACTGACGTCCTGATTGTTTCGCTTGCCGACCTCGGGGGCTTCGTCGAGCAGAGCAAACCGTTGGAGGAGTGGGTCAGGAAGCACGGCGGGATGAAGCTGTTTATCGAGCGGGATAAGAGGGATTAGATGTGGCTAAGTTCGAGACAATCCTCGGGATCACCGACATCATAGAGCACTGCGGGGAATGCTTCTACTGCCAGGTGCCGCTTGGAAGTCATTCTCCACTCTGTTCCCGGAGGGTCTTCCTTCCCGTTCAGGCTCATTTACCGCCCCCCAAGAGATGTCCTTTAAGGGACCTCGAGCACGCAAATCTTGATTTTCACAAAGTATCGGTATAGGTTTGGCACTTCAAAATCCACAACGAGCACTTTTTCAATGACTTATGATTTTCCCGACTGCATACTCCTGCACTCACTAGCATTGATGGATGCCCTTTTCAGACCCCTTAGAGGCCCTGTTTAGCCCCATGAGAATCAAGAAGACCCTGCGCCATTGGATAGAGGTGGATCCCGCCCTCTACTACGACACCCCCCGGAACTGGGAGGATGCGGCTGAGGATCTCGAGAAGCTCTTGAAGGAGCATGATGCCTTCTCGAAGTACCGGGTATCGCTCGAGAAGGAGGAGTTCGACGTCTGCTCGCTCTGTGGCCGGGACTGGGAGGTGGACGAGGAGGGGACTCCGGCCTGTTGCGAGAAGGCGGTAGCCGAGCATGAGGCCGAGCAGGAGCGGAAGCGGAAGGAGATTGCCGTGGTGGGGAGTTTGTGATGGCTGATCTCAGCACTCCCGACTTAGGACCTTACTCGGTTGGCTTCCGGGAGGATGTCGTCAGGGCCCCGGATGGGCGGGTCGTCAGGGATCGGGGGAGTGCCGTGATGCGAAGGTGCAATCTTTGCAGTGGGGTGTTCAATAACATCGGGAGCCCGTCCTGCCCGTATTGTGGTTCGATAGACACCATAGAGACGGTGGCCTCGGCAGGGGTCAACATCGGGCAGTTATATCAAGTGCTTGACGCGATGGAGCCGGGGGAGTTTATGGACATCCGCATCGCCCGGGAAGTTATCATAGAAGAAGTCTTTGAGCATCGGGAGGAATTCTGGGGGAAGTATCCCGGGTTTCCTCTCGGCCCAGACGTTCATCCCAACCGTCCGATCTGCGTGGGGATAGTAAATCCTTCTTCGAACCTTCCCGTTCATCCCCATCCCCTCCGTTTTTATTCTACCAACGAAGAATGGGTCTGGCAGGTTGTCTCGATGATGAGGGCCCATACGAGCTTGTGTTCTCTGACTTACGATAGCCGCCGTTACCGTGCGAGCTTTATTGATGTCGGGGACGGTGTTCACGTCTTCCCGCTCAAGGGCGAGTTTGGGGCTACGAACTTTCCCGAGGCGATCTGCAAGGCCGCTCTCTTTGCCGTCCGGTCGGCGAAGGGGATGGTGCCTTTAAACCCGCCCGGAGAGGAAGCCTTCGGGGTCCGGGGAGCTATATGAGGACGGGTCACATAGCGATCTGCGTCCCGGCCACCAAGAAGTGCTATGCCATCATGTGGAGCTACGGGGAGATCTGCGTCCATTGTAACTGTTGCGGGGTGATGCAGAAGGGCTTGGCTATGTGGGTCGCCCGGGCTCGCTACCACACATCCACGAGATAGCCGAGGCCTGCGAGAAGGCGATCAAAGACCCGAAGTGGTATCTGGACCGAACGAAGGCTGTTTACTTTCATCCCAATTTAAGGCATACTATAAGGGAGTACCGTTACACCCTTCAGAAGGTGGGGGAATGGGAAGCGAGAAGAAGCTGACCGTAGACGTCACGGAAATGATCACGGATGAGATTCAGCGTTGCGAGGCGAACGCCAAGACCTGGGCCCACTGCAAGTGCGCCACCTGCCAGGGGATGGCGAAGGCGTTCCGTGCAAGGGCCGATCGCTTGCGGGACAAACTGAGGAGGCTGTGATGCGATATCTATTCTGTATTCTAACGGGCGTGGTTCTCGGGTTTATTCCTCTCGGGGTTGCTCTGGCGGTTCCCCACTCTAAGATCGGGTTTTACATGGGGTTCGCCTCGGGCACCGTTTACCTGGGCGGGATGATCGCACGGAGAATCTGGAAGGTGCTGTGATGCGGAAGAAGAACAAGCGGGGGAAACGAAGATGAGCGAGCCCATTCAAGTAGAGCAGTTTGGGAAAGACCACTGGTCCACGCTGACCTACGCCGAGAGCCGGTGCGTGGACAACAAGGGCGAGCTGGACTTCCGGCACATGAGAACGAACCCGGAGAAGCATCCGGGATCTCAGGGAGGCCACTGGGCCCCGGGCTACGCTACCCGACTCAGGGACGGGTCAGTCATTCCCGGTCACGACGACTGGGACTGCCTGGACGATCTCGAGAAGTCCGGGATGGTCACCGTGATGTCGATGGTCAACGGGTCGGTCCGGATGACGGATTTGGGCTTTGAGGTGGTTGCCCGGATTCGTAAACACCTAGCATCAGGAGGGAATTATGCGGGATTCATTTTCTAACCTCAAGTTCATGGACGGGACGACGGTGCCTCCGGAGTATATGGAGAAGCTCGCTCCGCTCATTTCAGTGGCCGCCCGGGCCCAGGAACTCATGACCACGGAGGAGCTCGATGCGCTCGAGCGACAAGTTCAAAAAGCAGGTTAGGATGGTTTCGAGAAAGATACGGAAACTGAAGGCGGACTTAGCGGACGCGAGAACCGCTCTTCTCACGCCCAAGCAGAAGCAAGCCCTGGCGATCGTGCAGGCCAACCCCGGGATCCGGCCTCAGCGGTTTGCGAAGCTGATGTGGCCGGACTCGGAGTGCTGGGAGAAGCGGTATCGGTGCGGGAACGGGACCCACAAGGGAGGCGGGATGCACACGGCGGGCGGTGCTTATCTCGGGAAGCTCCGGAAGCTCAGACTGGTTCATCTCGAAGGGGAGTGGGGACACGAGGGCTACTATGTCTCAAAAAGGGTCTGATCTGTTCGCCCGCTGGGCCCCCGGAATAGCTCAGGCTATCATCTACGCCTATTTCACCGTGATGTTTTCCCGGGAGTATTTTGTGAGCCATAAGCCGTGGTATTATCTTCTTCTGTCCGCCGTCTGTTGCCTCGTTTCTGCTGGGATGATATCCTTCACAATTTATAAGACCGTGTTGGAGGACAAGATAAAGGAAGCCCGCCGAGCGGTCGATGAGGCTTGCCCTCGCTGTGGCGGTCTGGGTGAAGTGGGAATTGATGGCTATCCCGGGAGCCGTAGTTCCTGTCCAGTCTGTAATGGGAGCGGAAGGACCATAGAGAGAGACCTTCTGTGGGTAGCGGGCGGTCAGGCCCGCCGGGTCGCCCCGGGCAAAAGACCGACCCCGGATCCCGACAAGGAAGAACCCTTCGGCGTGAAGGGGAGCCTGTAGTGGCTCACGTCCGTCCCCGCCATACTTCTCTTCCCGTTCGATCTTGTGGATATCCTTGAGCGGGACCCCGGCAAACGTCAAGATCGAACGGGAAGAGAAGTTCGGAGCGGAGGGGTTATGAATGTGCTAGATTGGATAAACGTAATACTCGGCTTAATTCTGTGTTTGGTCGTTTCGATTTCCCTACTGATGATGTTTCTCGGATGGGTTGCGGATGGATGTGGGGACTGGATCATAGCTCGGGTTTTCCGGAGAAAGAAACGGGTCGTTATGGAGAGAGACGATGGATCCCGGGAAGAAAAGTTCGGGGTGCGAGGGTATTTATAAACGGAGGGATGCACGATGGATATCAAGATGTTCGAGATCAGGGACGTGGGGACGCTTATTCCCGCAATCGGGATCCGGCTAAACCCTACCGATGGAGGCGAGCGATGGCTTCTGGCTCTGGCCGGGTTCGGGCAAGACGTGGAAGGAGTGGATGGGCAGGGTTCTTACGTCCTTCTCATTTTTCTCACCAGGGACATAGCTCATTACGATCCGGCCCAGTGGGGAGACCGGACGATGCTTCAAGCCCACCTGTTCATCCGTGATAAGTGGTTTGCCTTAAGGACAGGGGACGTGGTCGACGTGCAGTTCGTTTTGGGCGAGACGGATCATCCCAAAACTGCGGAACGGTGGGGCCCATCTCTGTTGGAGCTTGCGGGAAAAGATATGCCTAGCCTCAAGAGAGCTTCAGCGTCTCCTGCGCCTCGGGCGGATGTGGTTGGGGGAACGGTTCCTTCTGACGCAGATATCCCGTTTTAAGTATAATGAGCCTGTCCGAGGTTAACGAGCTCCGCAGGTGCAATGCCTGTGGTCACGAATGGGAGGACGAAGGGGATGTCAAGTGCCCCCGTTGCGATTCAGAGGATACCGATATTGTCCGGAATGATTGAAAGGAGATCGCATGAAGCGTAAGAATAAGGAGCAGTCGCTCTCCCGCTGGGACTGCCTCCGGTTTTGCCTTCCCGAGCGGGGATCGGACGTTCCCTATGTCCCGCCCATTGTCCGTCCCCCTCACTATGCCCCCAAAATGCCTCCCAAAGCCCCAGAATATGCCCTACGGCCTCTCTTCGTGACGGGTCCAGGGAGTAAGGCCTCCGACAAGGCCTACCCCCTTAACAGCCTACCCGTGTCGGAGCTCGGACCGGGATGCCGGGGCGTGTCGATCTACGGGGTGGAGTTCCGGGTCAGCAGGTACTTCAAGGCCCGGGGGGACGTCAAGGTCGAGGTGGACGTGTTCGACGTGAACGGGGCGTTCAGGACGATCCCGTTCGTCGTGGACGAGGACGAGCCGGTCTACCGGATCAACCCCCGGCTTCCCGGCAAGGTCGTGCGGATCGGGGTTGTGGAAATTTAACCAGGAGGATGCAGACGTGGGACCAAACCAGATGACGGGACGAGTGAAGGCAGTCTCCTTCTCGATGGTGCAGGAAGGAGACAAGGAGGTCGTGAAGGCGAAGATCGCGTTCGAGTCTACGGCCTCGGAGGGGATGGCCGACTATCTCACCTCCCTGCTCAAGAAGGAATGCCTCATGACTCTTCAGCCCGTGCAGTTATCCTTTGGGGCCGGGATTACCCCTGTGGTTCCAGAGGAGAAGAAACAACCCGAAACCAAGCCGGGGGAGAAGGTGCCCCCAAAGGAGAAGGCTAAGAAGAAATAGCCGAGCAAGGAGGATCCCGCCCACTGAGGGCGGGTTCTCTCTTGGGAAAGGAGACCGTGAACGACTTGGTGTTTCGGATCATGTTCGCCGGGCTTGGGTTCGCCTCGGGACTCGTGGCTGTGCTCACGATGATCACCCTGCCCTGGGCTTTCGCCTTCAACAAGGACGAGCTTCATCATCTTTACTACGGCTGGTTGATGGTGGTGATCGCCCCGATCCACCTGACGAGGTGGCCGGAGTGGGTCGTCTGGACGGTCTACGTCCTCGGCTACTGGCTGATCGTGGACGACTGGGTCCAGCACTATCGGCAGAAGAAAGACCCCTTCTACAAAAGTTTTTTACACAGGATTTTCGCAAGGCTGTGGATAACCTTTTGACGATAAATTACGGGAGGGGTATTGACAAAGGTAAACGATTTTAAGTAAACTTATACCCATCAGCCGAAATGACCACAATATATTGAGGTCGGTTCTACGGAGAATACAAGCGGTGTGAAGCCTCAGTCATCGAATGGAGGAGGGGCCAATGGATACGTCCAGAGGTCATCCTCCGTTTTATCTCTCAGTGCATACGCCAGCACTGACTGCCCCGTCTACTGCGAGCCGACGACGCGGGTGCCCTCGGCGGGCGTCCTGTTACATCCGTGAGTGATCTCACTGGAACAAAATGCGGGCCAACGCAGTAGACTTTAACCTACGGAGGGATCCAGATGATTTACGTTGAGAGTCCAGCAGAGTGGGATGGCGATCGCCCCGCAGTGTTTTTGGCTGGTGGCATTACGGGATGCGTTGACTGGCAGAAGGAGGTCGTCGCCGGACTGGCGGACCTCGACATCGCCGTCCTGAATCCCCGGAGGGAGAATTTCCCGATCGGGGACCCGACCGCCGCCCGTGACCAGATTGAGTGGGAGTTCCGCCACTTGAGGAAGGCTCAGGCGGTTTCCTTTTGGTTCCCTGCGGAGACCCTCTGCCCGATCGTGCTGTATGAACTTGGGTCGTGGATCAGGACGAGCAAGAAGCTCTTCGTGGGCGTCCATCCGGACTACAAGCGGAAGCAGGACGTGGAGATCCAGACCACACTGGTCCGGCCCAAGCTCGAGATCGTCTACTCCGTGGCCGATCTGATCGCCCAGATCAGGGAGCACTTCGCGTGAGGTCGTTTCTGATCTACAGGACGTTGGTCTACCTGTGGGGTCTGCTCGGGATAGTCATCGACATGAACTTCCGGTATCACCTGTATCTCGAGAGCCAGAAGAAGTCCGGGCAGAGCACGACCAACGGAGACACCCTCAAGAAGTATGATGCCTGGCTGAAGGAGCATACCTTCGATCTGTGGACTGCCCTCGGGGTCTACACGGCCTTTTACGGGATCTGGGCGGTCGGGCTCCTGCCGGAGATACTGAAACTCGTCGGGTCGTTCTTTGGGACGGGACCTTACTGGAAGCCGAAGGTCGATATCGTCGTGAGCTGGTTCTCTGGACCGCCGAACTTCGCGACGATCTTTTTGGGCCTCGGGGCCCTCGAGGTGTTCGAGTGGGTCGGTCGTATCTGGAACACGAAAGTGATGAGCAAGGTCGGCACCTGGATAAAGAAGCCCTGATGGACAAGCAGGAAATGATGTTCGAAGAGTTCGTCTGTTCCCCAGCCTACGACGAGAAGGTGAGCCGGTACGTCGCGAAGGGGAAGGTGGAGAAGCTCCTCAGCCTGTTTGCCAAATTCTGTTTCGACTCTGGATGGGAAGCCCACAAGCTCAGTGCGGAGCAGAAGCCGCCGACCCCATGAGCCAGTCCTGCGATGCGCTGTTGAAGATGGTGGACACGGTTAAGCGGGGGATATCCGAGCAGAAAAGGCTTGTGGCATCGTGGGACCAGCCCATAGCCGGAGGTTACCAGCCGACGTCGGGTATTGACCCGGACAGCCCACCCCGAGGCGTTTCGGGTGTTCCCGCCCTGGCTCCGGTCGAGACGTCCCTGCAGGCCCTCCGTTGCCCTAACTGCGGGGCCCCATTGAACGCCAGGGAGAGGTCCCCGTATATCTGCGCCTACTGCTGTTGCACGATCGTCGTGGGCGGGTTCATCCCTCCCCGTCCGGCAGAGCACGTCGTTCTGCTCAAGCCAGACGAGAACATTCCAACGAGGACTATCTTAGCGTAATCCTATGGCCTTTGATTTCCTAAAGAAGTGGTGGGCAGGCGAGAAGGGTAAGCAGGTCCCGACTGCTCGGGAAAAGCTTATCAAAATGTGGGACTTCCTATCTGCCCTTGCGATGGGCGGGTATGATCTCTCGACTATTCTCAAGATGGAGGAGGATCTCGTAGGAAGGTATATGGACTACGAAGATATGAATGACTATCCTGACCTCTCCTCCGCCCTGGACATATACGCTGACGAATCCAGCCAACCGAACATAATTTCCGGTGAGTCGGTCTGGGTGGAGTCCGACGATGAGAATCTCGCTGGTGAGCTGAACGATGTTTTCAAGAAGCTCTATCTCGACGACCACCTCTGGTCGATCTCCCGGGGCATCTGTATGTATGGAAACGAGTATCACGAGCTTCTCCTTAAGGAACACGAGGGGCTTTGCGGCATATCTTACCTCGCCCAGCCAACCATGCGGTGCGTAATCGACCTGCGGGGCGAAGTGATCGGGTACATCCAGAACATCCGGGGGCAGTTCACCCCGATGACGGAGAAGGAGTTCAGAGCCAAGGTTGAAGGCAAGCAGACGATGGGAGACGGGGAGATCGTCTTTGAGGACTGGCAGTGCGCCCACTTCAAGCTCGGAGGACGCCAACGCTGGGATATTTATGGGAGAGGCGTTCTCGATCCGGCCCGCTGGATATGGAGGCGTCTGGTGCTCATGGAAGACGCCGCTCTTATCTACCGCCTTACCCGAGCGCCCGCCCGGTTTGCCTTCTATATTGATGTCGGGAAGAGGTCGCCCGCCGAGGCCGAGTCTTACATCCAGCGCCAGGTCGCCACGTTCCGGAAGAAGAAGTTCGTGAACCCCAATACCGGGAAGCTCGATACACGCTATAACCCGCTTGCCTCAGACGAGGACTTCTTCGTGGCGACCCGGGACGGAAAGAAGGCAACGGAGATCGAGTCGATCGGTGGGTTAGAGTGGAACAACATCGACGACCTCGAGTACTTCAAGGACAAGCTCTACGCCGCTATCAAGATTCCTAAGAGCTATTTGGGGTTCGAGGAAGATGTGTCGGCGAAGAACATCCTGGCCTCGGAGGACGTCCGGTTTGCCCGCACGATCCTGCGGATCCAGCGATCGCTCAGGGAAGGCTTCAAGCACATGAGCAAGGTCCACCTGGCCGCCCGGGGGATCGACCCGGATAAGACCGCCGAGTTCGACGTCTACATGTCCGTCCCGTCGCTCGTGTTCGAGAAGAACTACATGGACGTGCTCTCCGTCCGGGCGAACGTCGCCTCGCAGATGAGGGAGTATGTCTCAATGGAGTGGCTCCTTAAGAACATCTTCCACTTCAGCGACGAGGAGATCAGGGACTACTCTGTGGCCAAAGGCGGAGCCACCGGTGAGGTTCCTCCGGAGGAGTGGAAGAGCAAGACTCCCCCGCAGACGGAGGTCGACTTCCAGAAGCAGTCCGAGCGCATTCTCGGTCCTCACGGGACGAACCGCCAGAACCTCATTCTTGAGAACAAGATGCGCCGGTCGTTGCTTGAAAACAAGGAGCTACAGCAATCCGTCAAGATACTGAAGCCTCTCATGCTTGAGATCAGGGAGACCGTGCGGGGCTATGGTAAATACATGAAGAAGGGGGGTCGCAAATGACGGTCCGATAAAGATTTATCGGAGCCTCTTGATTTCGATAAATGGTTTTGTGGTAGAATAGTTAGGTAGCACCCGACTCACCAACCGTCGATCAAGCCCGAAAGTCCACGATGCATTACAGTCCTGGGCTGTCTTTTTGTGAGAAAAACGCAAGCTCGGAGTTATCGATGAAAATCTTACGGTTCACAGGTTCGGCAAACGAGTATCAGTCTGCTCTCATGAATAGCGTTGGAAAGGGCTCCATCGAAGAGCTCCTCGAGAACGTCTCGGTGGCCATTGAGAAGGCGGGGTATCGGGATCCCGCACTGGTGGCCACGACCGCTCAGAGAGTGGTATTCTCGAGTGGCGATCTGTGCTACGAGGGAACGATCCTGTTGAACGACTCCGGCATACCAACGCTAGGGGAAGTGAAGCCGCTTGCGGAGGCGCAGAAAAAGCTCGGAGAGGAAGTGAAGCTCGTGAAGGACAACGTCGAGTCGGTCGGGAAGATCATGAGCTCATTAAAGAAGAACGTTTCCTGGGTGCAGTATTTTCAGACCAACGAGAAGAGGATTCGCGACTATCTCCGGGACGACCTCCTGGACCTCGACAGCAATCGCCTGCGTCCGAAGTATCAGGCGATCTGTGATGAGGGGATCCCGGAGGTTTATGCTTCCTGGTGGGGCAAGCAGATCCGGTCGAGCTTGTCCTCCGCAGTGAAGCGGCTCAAGGAGCTCTACGACGGAGTGGCCGGGCTGACGGCGGACTTCGAGGAGAACTACTCGATCAAGCCGTTCATGAGCGTGGAGCGGGACACTGTGATTCAAGCGGTAACTAAGTTTGGACACGACTATCTGAATAACGTAGAGGAAGTGATTGAAAGCTTCGGTGATCTCGGTCTGGATGATGAAGGGGACAACCAACAGGTCTCCTCAAAGGCGATTGGCAAACTTCACGATGAGTTTGTTAATTGGCTCTACTCCGCAGAGGTGGTAGGGCGTTTGATCAGTAAGTTAGTCAAGAAACCGATATCCGTCGACATCCGGTTTCTTCAGTAACCGTTTAACACGATAGGAGGACCCACAATGCCTTACAAGACGGGACGACTCTCCACGCTCGAGGAGGATTTGAAAATCCTCGGGCTGGGAAAATTGCTGGTCGCAGAGGACCGGCAAGAAGAACCAGGCGTCGATCCACCGGTCCCGGGGGAGGAACATGACGATCCCCCGAAAGGTCGGGATGAGATCGAGAAGAGCCCGGCGTTGAATAACAGCGCCGATCGGAAGGCCTGGCTGGCGAGCGGCACGGGCCGTGTGGCCTGCGCCCGTGCGGCCAAGCGGCTGGAGCTCGGGTCCAGCGAACAGCGCGAGACGATGTGGCGTCTCGAGGCGGCAAGGGTGCGCCTCGGACGTCGGCTGTCCAGCGCCTCCGTGAAGGACAAGCCCGAAGACGTGATCGTCAACGTCAAGAAGATGATCAGCGTCCTGTCCAGCAAGTTCCGCATCCTGTCGGAGGAGGGGGTCATCGACAAGAAGGACGCGACGATGGCCGCCGACGATCTCGACACGGCGGACAAGGAGCTCACCAAGCAGGCGGCCGCTCAGAAGCCCGAGGAAGAGGAGATCAAGTCCTCGACCCAGGACGTGCTGGCCGTGATGGATCGGTTCCTGCAGGTGGCCCAGGAAGTCGACCAGGCGCTCGGCCCGGGACCGGCCGCAGGGACGACCAAGAAGCTCCACGACACCGACGATCCGGACAACCCGACCCTGGTCGAGAAGAAGCCCAATCCGGAAGACATCCCGGTCTAAGCCGGGAGTAACCCGGTCTTAGGGAGAGGCTCGGATGGAGAAGTTACTCTTAACCACAGTCTACGACGCCCCAGGCTTGCAGTTAGTCGAGCAGGATGCGCCTGGCGGTGGGGCTCGCAAGGTGATCATGCGAGGGGAGTTCGCTCTGGCGGACAATCCGAACAAGAACAACCGAGTGTACCCCCATGCGCTCTGGGAGCGTGAGATCTCGAGACTAAGACCGTTGATGAAAGATCGGAAGCTCTTCGGATGCCTGGACCACCCTGCCGATGGCCGGACCCGCCTGAACGAGGTCAGCCACATCATTACGGACCTCCGCTGTGACGGCGGGAAGGTCATCGGAGAGGCCGAAGTCCTGGATACCGAGCGAGGGAACAACCTCCGGAGCATCCTTAAGTCGGGTGCGAAGGTGGGGATCTCGAGCCGGGGATTCGGGTCGTTGGCGCAGGAGGGTGACACATTTAACGTGAACGACGATTTCAGGCTCCTGACGTTTGATGCAGTTTCCGAGCCCGCTGATTCTACCTGGCCAGAAGAGATCATCTTTAACGAGGAGATGTTGATGGGAAATGACGAACTTCGGAAAAAGCTGGTCGAGGAGATTACGGGCAAGCTGAAAGAGATGCTCCACGAGGAGGTCGCGGCAAGCGTTAAGCTGACTCAAATCAAGCCTGTCGGGGAGGCGGTCGTGCTGGAAGCGGATAAGGACAAAGCTGTTGCCACGCTGAAGGCAGAAGTCGATCGCCTGACCAAGCTCGCGAACACCTATCGCGACGAGTATAAGAACCTGGGATTCAAGCTCTTCCTGAATCAGCAATATGGCCGGAGCCCGAAGGCCGGGGCTCTCATGGCCGCCCTGGGTGACCTGGGGAGATTCGCTGATATCAACGAGCTGACCAAGACCGCCCAGCAGGTCGCCGAAGCGATGGGGATCGAGAAGACCGACGAGGTGGACGAGAAGGAGAAGGCCGGAGCCGCCGATGACAAGAAAAAGCTGGAGGTCGAGCTCACGGGCAAGAGTGCCGAGTTGGAGCAGGCCAAAGGCGTGATCGCGAAAGCCCAGGAACAGCTCGAGGTCATCAAGCGGGGCGTGGGGGAGGCCGACGAGAAGGAAGCCGAGCTTACGTCCGAGGTGGCCAAGCTGACGAAGGACTTGAAGATCACTCGTGGGGAGGTGGATGTTCTCAGGAACCAGGTGGCCATCGAGAAGGAAAGCGCCACGTCTGCCCTTGCTCGTGCGAAGAGGGTGCAGTTAATGCTGGAAGCTGAGAGGCAGATCTCTCATCGGTCTGACGTAATCAACCTTCGAAACAAACTGGGGATGCTCGTCGAATCCGGCGACATCTCCACAGCCGTGCAGTTAAGGGAGTGGGTGGACCGTTCCCCGGACTCCCCCGGGGCCCTTCTTCAGCGTGTCCAACAGGGCATGCGGAGAGGAGCCACGTTGCTGAACGAGGACGTCGTTCTCGAATCCCGGGGAACCGGGCGGGGGACGGCAATCGAACAGCTCACGGGGATGTCGATGGAAAGAATCGCCCAATTGTCGGGCGAAGAGTAATTCGGCTATCTAAGATGGCCGATACCGTCACACAACAAGCACACACATAAGGAGTTAGAGCATGGAACAGTTGCTGACAGCCTGGAAAACTCCCGAAGCCCAGGCTTTGATGAGCAAGTGGCACCGTCTCACTCGCTCGATCAAGGAGCCGTACCGGAAGTTCTGCGTGTCCCGGCTCCTCGAGAACGAGATGGACCACTTGATCTACCTGGCTAACGCCGGGAGCACGACGACCGGAGATGCGGGCTACTACACGAAGCACGTGTTCCCGGTGGTTCGGAGGGTCTGGCCGTTCCTGATCTCCAACGAGATTGTGTCCGTCCAGCCCATGAATGCCCCCGTGGGCGCCGTGTCCTACTTCAAGGTCAAATACGGGACCGAGAAGGGCGCCACCACGAAGGGCACGGAGATGATCGCAAACTTCGACATGTATTACTCGTCGGAGACGATCAGCAACGAGGCAGTCGGGACGACCCCAGCCGGAGGCGGCGGGGACCTGACCTACTCCGCTTCGCTGGATTTCACCCCTGTGAAGAAGGCGACCGACGCCGGAGCCGCAGGGCCGATCATCACCGTCGTGACCAACGAGACGTCCCCCCGGACGATCCGCTACACCGACGCCAACGGGTCGGGCACCCTGGTCGGTGACGCAGTCGGAGCCTCGGGGTCGATCAATTACACCAACGGCGCCTTCGCCATGGTCATTCCGTCTTTGACCTCGCAGAAGGTGGGCGTGGTCACCGCGTTCTACGAATACAACAGCGAGCTCAACACGGCGGTCCCGGAAGTGGACGTGGCCGTGGAGATCGCCGAGGTTCGGGCGCGGAGCCGCAAGCTCAAGGCCGTCTGGTCCACGGAGTCCGCAGAAGACCTGCGGGCCCTGCACGGAATCGACGTGGAGTCGGAACTCGTGGCCGGGGTTTCCAGCCAGATCGGCTTGGAAGTCGACCGCGAGATCATCAACGACATCTACACCCACGTCGATGCGGTCGTGAAGTATAACTGGGACCGCACCGTGCCGTCCGGCATCTCGGACATCGATCACATCCGGTCGATCCTAACCGTCTTGTCGACGGCGTCGAATGCGATCCACAAGCGGACGCTCCGTTCGCCCGCGAACTGGATCGTGACCTCGCCCGACGTGGCGGCCCTGTTCGACCAGTTCGCCACGCACCAGCTGTTCCGGCCAGCGGTCGGTTCCGTCCCGGAGACGGGCGTCCCAGTGACCCCGCCTCGGAGACCCGGGATCTACTTCGCCGGGACTCTGCAGTCCAAGTGGGCGGTCTACGTAGACCCCTACTTCACCTCGACCAAGGTTCTGCTGGGCCTGAAGGGGGATTACTGGATGGATGCGGGCTACGTTTACGCCCCGTATATCCCAATCCAGATGACCCCGACGTTCATGGACCCGACGGACTTCGGGTTGAAGAAGGGTCTCCGTACTCGGTATGCCACGAAGCTCATCTATACCGAGTACTACGCCCTCGTCACAGTCCTCAACATGTAATCACGAGGGACTAGAGAGAACTCACAAGGAAACCTGGCGGGGCCGTCCAAAGCTCTGCGATAAGAAGGGGCCTGTAACACGGCCCCGCCAGTCTAAGGAAATCATCATCATGCTTCCCCAGAGACCTGCCGAAAACAGGGCTTGGGGATTCTTGTCTTTATAGGAGGGCTCATGAGTAAGGTTCTGATGAATGCGATATCGGAGCTCGAGGGTTTTCTGAATGCCAGACCGCCCGTGCAGTCCCAGCGGGGATCGGGATTCGATCAGGAAATGTCGGATAACGTCGCGAAGCTCGCCACAGAGATGGCGACTAAAATAGAAGCCGAGAAGGGCGACTTCTATACGATGCTTATGGAGGCGATCGGGGAGCGGTGGGAGGGAGCCATGAAGAAGGCCGGGCTTAGAGACGATGTCGATATCCTGGCGATCACAGAGAACATAGTCGATTGGCAGGCCGAGCATACTCAGGGAGGGATGGAGGCCGCACTCTATGGCGTCCTCGATCGGCTCATCTCGGCTTGCAAGGCTACCGCACAGAATCCCGTCTCGATGGCGAAGCGGGCGGGTGTCACCTTATAAGGAGGCCACATGGACTATCTTTTGAACGTCATTAACTCCTGCCTTGAGTCCCTGGCTGGAGAGCCCAAGAGGGTCCGGCTCTCGAGCGCCACAAGCCTCAAGGACGTCTACGGGATGGGGCGGGGCGATCTCAAGCGCACGAAGGAGGTCTACGAGTGGCGCGACTCGAGATGGCTTTCCATCGATGACGCCGCTCGGGAGTTCGAACATGCGGGGATCGACTCATACAACGAGTTCACCCCGAACAGCATCCGAGCCCTGAAGCGGATCGAACCCAAGCTCGAGGTCCAGCTTGCTCGGGAGGGATCGCCGTGCGTTTACGTCCGTGGCGGGAAGAGACCCCTCGAGGAAATTGCCGAGATGATCGAAGACTCCCGGAAAGTCGGGGCCGACGAGGTTAACGCCGAGAACAACGAGATCCGCCTCTGGTGGGACTGATGGACCTGCTTCTGGCCTCCGTTAATCGCATAGGAAGGGTTCTGATCAACCAGGAGATATCGCAGGCGATCGCCCAGCAGGTGCTTGAGGATATCGCCCCGGACTTCGACGTCGATCCGGAGCAGTTCCGGATGGGGCTTGCGGACGAGCTTGAACACTACGACGTCACCGGCGGGGATCTCGTGACCACGGGGCATATCGCCCTGGCGCATCTCAAAGATCACCCCGACTACTACACCAGGCTCAAACAAGCGGGATTGGATTGAATTGTCTCCTCATATGCACACGGAGGGTTTACTCGGCGGTCGATCTGGTTCCGGCGAAGCAGGTTCACGCTGTGGCCTTCGAGATAGACGGTCGGGTCTACCAGGGCAGGCCGGGGGAGACCCATGCTCGGCTGTTAGCCCGGTTACCCGCCAGCGTGGTGGATCGGTATTACGATCTGATGGAGGATCCCGATGAGGCGGGCTTCGTCGACGGGTTTATCATGAAGAACGGGGAGTTTCTTACTCGAGGGGATGTGATGATGCGAACAGGCAAGCCCGGGGAGTCCACTACTCAGGGAGTGTCGCCACGCCGATGAGGGAGCTTCTATCTTCTCTTGTTCTGGTTGAAGGCTCTTTGATGGCCGTATGGAACCGTGAGGATCGTTATCCATTAGGTGCACTCGATGAACTTAGGGGTCGCGCTAACCTCATAGCTCACTTCGCTGATCATGTTTTGGAAGCCGTCAAGAAGGCCTCTGATCCAAACCCTAAGAGGCGCGAGATGGCCGGAGCGGATATGCTTGAGAGCATTAAGGACATACTTTCCCAGACCGGACAGGCTTTGGATGCCCTTGCTGAGATGGGACAGCTAATCGATCCCGAGAGGTTCAAGAAGGCATCCCGAGATATCTTTTCTTTGACGTTGAGGTTATAGGGTGAACGAACTGCTTCGACTGATCGCACAGGTTGGACCTGAGCTCCGGTTCCAAGCCCGCACCGTGAAGCGTTCGGAGGATGAGCAGGATCGGAAGGTCGCCGGATATCCGAATGCCTCCCGGGTCCCGTCGAGAGTAGATTCCAAGAGCGAGCTTGAGGAAATTCTCGAGATGTTTCAGGAGCTCGGGAAGACTGGGGAGTTTCAATTCACATCCAGATATGGAGATTTGACATGAAAGAACTTATTCGGTTGGTCAATGCCGCCATGCCTTCCCTAGCGCCGATGTCCCCCGCCTCCCCGACGAAGGACGTGCCCGACGACGAGACCCGAAAGCGGATGGAGAAGCGGGACAATGAGAAGAAGGACGCCGTCCGGTCAGGGCGTCTTACCTCGTCCTTCACGTTCGCAAAACCGGAAAGGCATTATGATGTCGAAGCTCTCCGGGGAAATACGTCCGGCTACATCGGCGGGGCGAACGTAGCCCGGAAGGCCTCGGACGATGAGCTTATCCTGATCGCCCAGCTCAAGGACGAGGCCGCAGGCTTCGCTAACCATGCGAAGGAGTTCTCGGATCGGGCCGAGTCGATCATGAAAGACATCGAAAGGAGGAAGGGATGAGAAACCTTCTGTCTGCGGTTGAAGCCCTGCAGTCCAAGATGGACGAGGACGCTGATTTTTTAAGAAAGGCGCAGGACGCCTTTGACAATACCGAAGCGGCGGCGGGCGGGCTCATTGGCCTTCAGGACCATTTCAAGAAGGATAGTAGCATAAAAAGGGAGCTTGAGAGGAACGTCGAAGAACTCGACCGGATCGCCAAGTTCGTTACCAAAATCGCGGGGGTGAATTGAGATGAATAACCTGCTTCAAGCGGTCAAGGACGTAGCCTCCCAGGTGGGCCTGCAGTCTGCACGTGGTGGCGTAGACGATGACACCGCCCGGAGGTGGACGCATTCCTTCTACGACCAGTTCGGGGGCATCACCTTCGTGGTGATGTATGATGAGAATCAATGGGTCAAGAAGGGGGATACTCTTACGGTCTCCACGGGCGGGGTCGTTCCGGAGGATATCACGGGTCCCAACAGCTACGTCTATCTCGAGCATGAACTTGGGGATGATGAGATGTGGGAACGGTATAAGATCACGATCCCCGATCAGGAGAAATACTTCGCCCACAAGACGGTTGGCAGGGATTCATGGCAACTTGAATTCATTGCCGAGAACCTCCGCAAAGAGAAGTATATCATCGACGACAAGAACCGCGACCGGATCAAGAGGGACTTCCTGCGGTTTGTGGAGGGGATCGAAGAGCAGGACGATGATGACTTGGAGGACTCCCGGATCATGCGTGGTCGGAGGCTGAACTCGGCCCGGGGCGATATCTGGCTGGACTCCGACGATGAGGTGAAGGCTCTCGGGAACTACGCTGAGGGCTACGCCAAAGCCTTAACCGATCCGGATATGGTCGATGCCATCAAGGATGCCTACGACGATGCCGTAGGAAAGATTGCCGATGAGCTGATGCCCCCATCGAAGGGTGATATCGGATGGTCGGGTTTGGTCGACGTGTTCTACCATATCCTGAACCGTCAGACGGGAGGGGAGAACGGACAGCTCCGCAGGATCAAGGAGTTTCTTAAGGGCGAATTGGAGGACGCCAAGCAGATCGCCAAGAACCCGAGAAAGATGTTCGAAGAAGCGGGCGGGATTATCAAGCCGAGGGAGGGCTGATGGACAAGGAATTCAAAGAAGCCTTTGGACGGTTGGAGCAAATTCTGTTCCCTGGAATAGCCGCCCACGATCCGGTGTCTGCCGCAGTGGTTCCGGTCCAGACCAAGCAGGTCGTCCAGTCTGCCGGAGAGCCCTTGTTCATGTGCCAGGAGTGCGGGAAGAAGTTCTACACGACAGCTTCTGCCGAGCGGGCGGCGAATGACGGGTGCCCGAAGTGCGGGGGTGTGGATGTCGACACCTACGTTAAGAGCTCGGAAAGCGGGCCGATGAACGATCTGGTGACGTCTCTGCGGTCAATCGAAAGGAGCCTCAGATGAGAACCTTACTAGAAGCTATGCAGGCCGTCGAGACGGGACTGGTCTCCGCCCGGTCAACGGATACGTTGCGGGGAGACTTCGCCGCCCGGGCCGAGAAGTGCAGGGACCTCCTCGTCCAGATCGACAAGCTTCTCAACCAACTCGAGAAGATCGATCCCTACGGCGACATGATCGAGAACTTCGCCGACGAGGACAAGCACACCCGGATCACGTCGAGGCTGATCGGTCAGATCAACGGGGACTTGGGGAGGAAGGTGTGAGAGCCCTTCTGGAAGCTACACAGGGCATCGATCGTGGTCTGGTGGTCTCCGCCCGGGGTGACGATCATTCCATCCCGGAGATCCAGAGGGAGCTGGCAACCTTTACTGAGGAGGCTCGTCGGTTCAAGGATTGGATGATGGAGGGCTACTTCAGCGAGATACTCTTCAAAGATATCGGGGGAGACGCCGCTCCGGAGGTTGCGGGAATCCTGTGGTGGGCGTGGGACAACGATCCCCTGGCAAAGAAGGTCTTGGCGGATATCGAAAGCCTCGGGCGGAACATGGAGGCCATGTGGAATCAGTTCTCGAAGAAGGCCGAGTATTACCAGAAAAAGGCGTTATCCCGATAGGAGGATCATGAATACCCTTTTGGAATCCTTAGATTCGCTCCGCAAGGTTCTCGTCCTCTCGAGGTTTGAGGACGACTTGGAGCCCGACGAGGAAGATGTCTTCATCCAGGACGAGCGGGGTGGCGGAACTGCGGCCTATCAGAGTCAGAAGGAAATCGCTACCTTAGACGGGGATGACTGGGACAAGTTCTACAAGGAAATCCTGGGCTGGATGAATAAGAACAAGTTCTGGCCGAGCGTCTGGATGGTGAGCGATCACGGGAACGAGGCCATTGACACCGACTTCATCACCTACTCGAGGAAGCACGGGGGGATGAGGGCCGCCGGGGTCGAAGGTATCTACTCGAAGGTGGGTCCCACCGGCGATCTCGAGAGCCCATCCTACCGGGAGGTCGACCACGAGTTCATGCGGATCGAAACCATGAGCATCCCAGCTCTCAGGACCCGCATCACGAAGATCGGGAAGCCGGAGAAGATGTATGCCTTTATCTACGCCCTCGAGAAGCAGGTCGACATCTACGGGGTGAACAGCGATCAGGGGAAGGATTACAAAGAGCTGGCGGACTCGGCCCGGAACTACCTGAAGATCTGGGGCTACGACAAGCGGGGCCGGGTCATGGCCGAGAAGCTTACCAACGCCGGGGAGGACCCGACGGCTACCCACAAGGAAGAGCTCTACACCCTCGCCGGGCTGATGACGGGGGCCGTTAAGCCCGGCGATCTCCGGCAGGATATCCTCTCTGTGATCAAGGAGAAGGTGTGGCCGGAGATCGATGAGAAGGCCCGGATGATCAACAAGAGTAACCCGAAGGATTTGGCCCGGATAGCCGGAGACGCATTCGAAGAGACGATGGGGGGAAGGACGTCGGCTTCCGGGGAGCTCGGCAACGCCCTTCGGTCCATCCAGGATGCCGTCGATGAAGTGTGGCATGCTCTCGCAAGAGAATGGGGGAAGAAGTGATGGACAATCTCAAGCAAGCGGTGGACTGGCTGGGTGTCCTATGTGGGGAGGACGACGGGACGGAGATCGGGGATAGGCTGATGGCCGCCCGCGACCCCGATGCGATTTTCATGTCAGACGATGACATGGATAAGCTCAAGGAGACGATGAGGTGGGGGAAAGCCGCCGAGCAGTTCCTGAACGAGCTGGCCGGGAACGTGGAGTATGCCATCAAGCAGTTCGATCCCAAGTATACCCAGGAGATCAAGAAGGTCGTGCAGTCTCTCCGCACGGCCGCTGGTGCCGCTAGCGAGATGTATTTCGAAGCGAAGAAGTCACAGGAGAACCTCGAGAACCGGGACTGGGCTTAGGATGACCATGAGAAGCCAAGTAATCAAAGCCCTGCAGGAGCTCGAGGCCGCGGTGAAGCCCTCGGACGATTTAGTAAATTGGGTCGCCGCCATCCTGGTCAACGATGAGGCGTCCTCGGATTCCGAGATGGCAGACCATTTCAAGAAAGAAGGGAAGGTCTCCAATGAGATAGCCTGGGACTTTGTTCGGCTCCGGCAGAAGGCTCTGAAGGGCCGAGATGTCACTTCCGAGATTGCACAGATCCTCGAGAGGAGGGGTTGGCCGATGGGGAGCTCTCGGGAGGGGAAGCCGTTGGAGAGTGGTCTTAGGAACACGAAGGTTCTCATGAAGACCCTGATGGACGATCGGGGCAAGCCGAACCTGCAGTATGTGGAGGAGACCCTTTCGGATGGATCGAAGGCCTATAATATCATCGTCGGGGCTTTTGAATATGCCGCCAAAGACCGGGACGATGCGGATGCGGTCTACGAGGCGATCTACACCGCCGTGGGCGAGAAAGGATAGCATGAGCCAAGAGAATAAAGCCGTTTTAATCCTTGCCGAGTTGTGCGGGGAACCGATCTTGTCCACAGGGACCAGGGTCTTGGGCTACAAAGGCGTGGATCCCGCTGTCCTTCAGAAGACTGCCCTTCAGGTGGCGAACGGGGGAGTCTTGGGCGACCCCGAGAAGCTGTCCGAGTACGTGCTGAAGTTCATCAAGGATGCGGTCGGGCATTCCGGAGATTCCAAAGTCGTTGCACAGGTCGTGGACGTGCTCTTTCAGTACCTGCGGGACAATTCCGACATCCAGAAGGGCATGGGATTGATTACGGATAAATTGCAGGAGGTCGTCCGTGATCTCGCAGAGGAAGATCCCTTTGGCTTAAGGGAGCCGTGAGGGACTTGCTCGAAGCTGTGAATACCTTAACCAGCGGGATCTTCCTGGGGCTCTATCTCGATCCCAACCGGGAGAAGGATTTTCAGGACCTCGAGCTGTCCACGCAGTTCATGATGATGGAGCTCTTCCGCAGAGATCGGGTCTACGGGGATTACGATCGTAACGTGAAGCCGGACTTCCGGAGCCGCCTGTCGGATTACGGGATCCAATGTGAGGATGTCCTCTGGGTGAGCCCGAAGATGAGCTGGAAGGATCCCGAGGGAGACAGCCCGGACTACTACTTCAGGCCCGATCGCCTCGTGCTCAAAAACGCAGTGGTCAAGGACGTCAGGCTCTTTCTCAAGGAGGCCGGGGCAGACCCGAACGATCCAGAGGTCCAGAAAGCACTGAACGATCGTCGTTCTCCCGTGAGCATCGCCTTCTCGACCCGGGGCTACTCCTGCGTCCCTCCGTCGCTCGGCGGGGCTAACCTGACGGAGTTCATCCAGGGGATCGTGGAAGAGATGCTCGGGACCCTGCAGGACGAGTACGGGGATATGATTGCCAACAACGATGTGGCCGACATTCTGGTGGACGGGGATACCTGGAAAGAATACGCCCGGCAGGTTGGGCTGAAGGCCGCGTAGGAGGATATCATGAAGGAATTATTGACTGCCGTCGTCGATCTCTCGCAGAGCTTCAAGCTCGTGAACGTGTCTCCCCCCGGCTGGGGCGGGACCGTCCGGGCGATGAAGAAGCACAAGGACATCGACAACCCCTTCGCTTTGTGTCTAGGAGGTGATACGGAGGTTCCATGTTTGGACGGAAAAATCAGGTCACTGCATGCACTTGCAGAGGCTAATGCCGAGTTCTGGCTTTACTCCGTTGACCCGACAGGGATAGTCGTTCCCGGTCTTGCCCGGGTAAAGTATGTCGGGGTGCGTCCTGCCGTGGAAATTGCGCTTGATAACGGTGAGATTCTAACCTGTTCTCCGGAGCACCGCTGGGTCAAACGTGATGGGTCTTTCGTCGAAACGAAGGCTCTGAACGTAGATGATTCTCTGATGCCATTCAGGACGACAAGCAGTGTGTCAAAATCAAGAATGGCTCGTGGAATTGTGGGGCATGAGATGGTTTACCATCCCGGCCTCGGGTGCTATGGCCTTACGCATTGGGCTGTAATGCGGGAGATGGGTTTAGGCTGTCCCTCCGCCGAGCATGTCGGGCACCATCTCAATGAAGACCCTCGAGATAACCGCCCTGAAAACTTAGTTTGGATGTTGCGGGATTTCCATAATAAGCATCATGGAAAGGACAAGGTTCAGGCGATGCGGTTAGCGTGGGATAAAAAGTGGAGATCGGACCCGGAATTCAGAAGGTTGCATACGAAAAAGTCCAAAGAGACTACGTTGAAGCAATGGGCCGAAATGTCTCCCGAAGAGCGAGAACGTCGGTCGGGACTTCTCAGGGATCAGTCTTACAGGAGTGGTTTGCTTGGCGGTCGTCCGTTCGGAACTTCTCAGTCTGCGGATGCGATAGAGAAGATTAGGCAGGCAAATCTTCGGAGAAACTATGGTTCGGATCATGGGAAAAAGGTCGGCGAAGGAAAGCGAAGGGCCCGGGAAGCTCGAGAGGCTCAGAACCACTTTATAGTTAAGATCGATTTTCTCGATACCATCATTCCGATGTATGATGTCGCTGTTAAGGGAATTCATACGTTCGCCATATCCGCAGGGGTTTTCTCGCATAACTCCTACTGGATGAAAAGCCGGGGCGACAAACCGCACCACAAGGAGGACTGACATGAAAAAGGAAACTCGAGCCGTTCAGCTTCTGGCTTCGATGTGCGGGGAGGAGCTCTTTGACGCTCGGGAGAGGTCGATCTGGGACGTCAAGAACAAGCTCTCCACGAAGGAGTTCCTGCGGGCTGGCCGTTACATCTCGGGAGGGTTCGGCTTCTGGGGTCACTCGGCCCTCGCCACGAACCCAGAGCTCGCCGATGCGTGGATCGAAGCCCTCCGGCAGAAGGGTTACTCTGACCTGGCGATCGTCCTCTTTGGAGACTTCAGAGACGCCAGGCACATCGGTGACATGCTGGAAGACGAGAACATGACCAAAGAGCAGGCCATCCAGATCATCAAGAAGCAGGCGATCAACCCGAAGGAAGTTCGCCGGATCTCGGAGGAAGAGGGAGCCTATACGAACGCCCTCGAGGATCCCGAGTTCACGAAGTTCTTCATGTAGACCATGAGAACCCTGCTTGAAGCGATTCGGTCCCTTGCTGGGCTCCTAAGCGTCCGCACAACGGACGACCTCGGGGAGTCCCCATTTTACGCCCGGCTGAAGGATACGCCACAGCGGGACAAGAAGCTGGCGACCGAGCTCATGAAGATCGACGATGACATCTGGCGGAGCAAGGGTTGGGACGACGCCTCGGGGCCCTGGGGGGACTGGGACGGTTATAAGGAGAACGTAGAGGTCGCCGTTAGGAGGCTCGGGGTTAAGCCTAGCTCCCTTTCGGAGCGGGTGTGGGAGATCCTCGAGAACGAGAACTACCATTCGATCAACGGGGCCCTCGATGACCTCGCGATGTATAAGGTCAAGCACTACACCGACGCTCAGATCAAGAAGCTGTTTCGGAGCAAATCCCAATGAGAGGGTGCTATGGACATGACACCGGAGGAAGCAAGGGTCGTTCAGAAGGTCGAGCACTACCTTCGGGGAATAGACTTTCACAACATCGTGGGGATGCTTTCGGGAGGCATTTCCAACGATCTCAGGTTCGCCGGGGTTGATCAGAAGGTGAGCGTGAAATTATCCCATCGGTTGGTAGCACTTATAGACGTGCAGTACCTGGAAGGGACTCGGCAGAAGCTCCATGATCTGGCGAATAACCAGTCCCTGCTTCTGGACCTCGTTCGGGCCTCAATGATGGCATAGGAGGATTGATGAGATACTGGAAGAAGAATCCGAAATACGGCCAGATATCCTGCGGGGGAAATATGTTCAGCTCCGGCTCGGTCATCGAAGGCGACCACTGGGCGATCTATGCGATCCCTCCGGATGACCGTTTGATAGAATGCGACGCCTCCGGCAATCCCTTGTCGGCACCTCCACCTCCTGTGCAACAGGTTCCGGCATCCGACGAGCCGGTTCCTGGACCTGTCGAAGGGATAGGCTCCTCTGGGGCGTCGCCTATACCTCAGCCTGCGCCTCCGGTAACTCCGGCTCCCGCCATGTCGCCTGCGTCCGAACCTCCGCAGGAAGTCGTTTTAGGGGTCGGGGATGGCCTACAGTCAGCGATGACCGAGGCCGTGGAAACGCCACTCCACACGCATGCTCCGGAGGCGCCGAAGGCTGAGGGGGGAAAGCCCCCAAAGGAGGGGAAGGCCGGGACGGAGGGGTCGGAGGCCGGGTCGGGGGCCAAAGCCCCACCAGAAGCCCCTGGTGAAGCCCAGGGGGGTAAGAAAGAGGCTCCCAAGCCTCCCAAACCCGGTCCAAAGGCGGGTTCCCCGTCCAAGCCGGAGAAACCCGGGTCGAAGCCCGTCCAGGTAGCGGCCAAAAAGGACACCCCAACCAAGAAGGGCGGGCGGGGTACGGCGTATGTTTAACCTCCGCTGGCGCCAGCAGAGATGACCGAGGCCGAGCTCAAGCAGGAAGTATTCGCCAAGCTCGGGTTCGGGACGAAGGTCGCCGTCGAGCTCGAGGAGGAACACTGGCAGGCGGCTTTGAGGGATGCCCTGCGGTGGTTCAACACGAGGCTGGGATCGGAGGTTCTGGCTCTGGAAATCCCGGTTGGGAACTGGGCGTATGAAGAACATGTCCTGCCGAGCGGGACGATCGGGGTGAGCAACGTCTATGCGGGTTTGGATTACCTCGGTCAGTTCTCGTTTGATCTCCCGGGATTCGTTCTCTGGCAGGTCGGGCACGACTACCGGAGGTTGGGGCATCGGTTTTCCGCTCTCGTTCTCTACCTTCAGCACTCGGAGACGCTCGGGCGGATCGCCGGAGGCACCGGATGGGAGTATGACCCCGGGACCAGGATTCTGCGGACCTGGAAGCTCCCACAGACGATCGGCACGTTGTTTTACGACGCCTGGATTCTGGCGACGAAGATTGAGGACATTCAAGCGGCCGCAGATATCGATCTCTACGCTCGGAGGGTGACAGCGCGATGTAAGCAGATACTCGGAAGGATCAGGGGGAAGTATAAGCAGTACCCTGGGCCAGGCGGTCCAGTCGAGATGGACGCCGACAGGTTGTTGGAAGAATCCTCTGAAGAACTCAAGGAGACCGAAGAGGATAGCCTGAGTAGGGCTTCACAAATCCCGTTTTTAACGGGGTAGTCACTTAACCAAAAGGAGGATGAAATGACGTTCACAGTAGTGCAGGGTCAGATCGGTGGCAAATACGCCCCAGGCGGAGCCTACCAGGCCGTCCACGTGGGGCAGGAGACGCTGGACTTCCGTCTCGGCGATCTCGTTCCGGCTGTCAAGCAGTACCTGGCTCCGGACACCACGGTTGCCGTGGCGAACATGGCCGCTCTCGTGGTGGCGATCGACGCCACCGTGACGGGCGCCCTCAAGACGTACCTGGACGCCGTCATCGCGGCTCAGGGTGATATCGCGACGGTGGGGCTCGATGCCTACGCCGGTACGATGTCCTTCGTGATCGCCATCCTGGTCATGACGGGCTTCTACCTTACGATCACCTAAACAGTTTTGGGGCGGGGGGTCTTCTTCATGGGTTCCATTGCTCCAGCTCTCACCTCCCTTCGAGAGCTCCTAGAAACCCCGGCCAAGCTCCCCGCCCCTGCTGTTCGGTTTGTCGACAAGGCAGATGAAGCAGGACACACGCCCGCAGATGATGATCTACAAGGGATCGGTTTCACGGTTCGGTTTCGTAGAGGGGGAGGAGGATTAGGGTTGGACAATCTCAGGAAGATCGTGGACGACACGCTCGGGGTTCTGGACACGATCAAACAGCGTCCCCACGCCATGAGGGTGACGGATGATGAGAAGCTCGAGAACCTCGTGACGAGGGATGCCTTTGGGAATCGCCTTCGTGGTCAGGATGAGTATATGGTTCGGCTGATCGGGCGGGGCCTGTGGCTTACCCCGAAGGGGCCGGGTAACTATACGGAGGATCCCGAGGACGCCGTTATCATGACTGGCTTTGAGGCCGAGCGGTTCATTCGGGGGAATTCCAACCTGGAAGCGATCTCCTACGAATCCTACGAGAAGCGGGGGAAATGAGTGGATCCCGAAGGGCTCACTCTTCACGAAGTCGGGTCGGACAGCAAGGGCTGGTTCGTCGTCCTGCAGGACAAAGACGGCGGGCTCACTCAATACTGGTTTCCCAGCCAGCGGTTCACTAAGAGCTTTCTCGATGATTTCCGGTTCGACAAGGCAAAGGGAATTGAGACCCTCAAGAAACGGGCGAGCGGGCAGAAGGAAGTCGGGGATCACCTCAAGACCGAGGATTCGTTCAGCGTCCGTTTGATCGAGCCCGACTCGGGCGATCCGTTCTTTGAAGTTCAGCGGGCAGACAAGAAGCGATACCGCTACTACGTTCCGAAGAAGGATATGTTGGAGATCGCCCGGGAGCTCTCCGATGAGACCTCCACGGAGCAGTTCAATCGGGTCCTCGGGATGCTGAACGATGTCGCCTATCTCGTGCAGGTTGAGAAGGCTCAAGGGACGGGGGAGTGGGAGACCATCCGGCAGGATAAGGAGCAGTCTTACGATGACCCCGTTCACCTGAAGCCGATCGACAGCCCTTACTTCACTGTGGGGATTGACAGCCACCTCGAGCACATCCTGGAACTGCTTTCACATGGCCGATAGATTCTTTGAAAATCCACGTGACCGGAGGATGTTCGACGGCGTCGCCCAGGAGGTTCCCGCCCTCAGCGGGTTCCACATCTCTTTCTATTCGATCAATCGGGCGGCCTCGATTCAGGACCCGCTGTATCAGGAGCCCACGACGGAGTCCGACTTCGTCTTTGCCGGACCCTACGACATCATCGGTAATCTCGAAGTGCCGACGTGGTCGTGGGAGGAGAACGAGGTTGGAGGGATCGGGGAGATCGATGCTCTCGCCCACCTGCCCCGGAAGAGCATTGAGGACAACAGCTGGCCTCTTCCGAAGCGGGGAGACATCCTGTTGGTTTGGAATACGCCACAGCCTTTATTTACGAAGTATGATATTGTGAAGGTCACGCCGACGGAGTTCTACTGGGGGACGGGTGACCACATGTTCTGGACTTGTGAACTTAAACGGCATGCCGATGCGCCAGGGGAGCAGAAAATACCATGAGCCTAAAAGTCTTGTTGAGTGAAGTGCAGGCGTTGACGTCTGCGGTCGTCTCGGGAGAGAAGACCCATCTCCGGCAGTGGAAGCGGGTCCCTTACCGGAAGGTCGCGGTGCAGTCAGGAAGGGTTGTGTCCCCGTTCAGCAGGGACGCCCGCAGGGCTACCCGGAGGGTCGTGAAGTCCGACCTCGGCCTCACCATGCGCTCGAGGTCCCGCAAGGAGAAGGAGTCTCGGCTTCACCGGAAGGCCGTGAAGTCCGGGATCACCCTGGCCGGACAGGTGAAGGGCCTCATGGACATTTTCAACGAGGTGACCAAATGAACGACCTGCTTAAGTCGGTCGCATTGACAGAGGAGACCTTGAAGTCCGCCCTCTCTCCTGGGGAAGCCGGGCTCCGGAGTGGGGATCCCGAGAAGCAACAGGCCGAGATTGCAGAGAACGTCTCGAAGCTCGTTGGGGTCGTCGGGGAGATGAAGAAGCTCGCCAACGATCTCTATAACGAACAGGTGAAGGGAGATGGGGATACCAAGCGGATCGGGCGGCTCGCAAATAATTTCAAAGACGCCGTCCGGAGAGCCAGCGTTATGATCATCTCCCTTACCGATATCACCGATCAGTGGTAGGGTCTGTGAGTGCCAGGAGAGATCAAGTATCCAGGGTCGGACGTTACCTTCGCTTACCTCAAGAAGCTCAGGAAGGTTCCTCCGCTTCTGGCGCATATGATCAGGGCGATTTTCTTGACGGCGAAGGCCTTGAAAGGGGAGCCGTATCTCGATCGGCTTCAGGCGGCACAGAAGATAACGTTTGCTCAGCTTCTGAAATATGGATACCTTAAAAACTACGGGGGTCGTATCTTGTTGACCTGGAAGGGGATCAAGCGTAACCAATACCACTGGCGGGAGGGATCATTCAAGGACTACCAGCTTTGGATGATCATCACGGCCGCTGAAGGCAAGCTCCGTGCTCAGGATAGGGCGAAGGAACTCGAGCTCATGGGAAGCCTTCCGGAGTTAAGGTAACCGATGCCTGTCAAGTTCTTAGGTCCAGACCACGCTCGGATAGCGGCCTTCTTCCAGGAGGCCGACCAGCGTTTCGATGCGTTCAAGAGACACTTCATTCGGGAGCTCGCAGGGGAATGCCTCAAAGTTCTGAAGCGGGCTCTTCCGGAGGGGGAGTTTGACCTTTACCGGGATGCCTTTTCGGTTCGGGACATAAAGCCGGACAGAGACATGATCGAAGATAACGTCATCGCCGCCGGGATCTATGGTGAGGCGAAAGAGGAGAATATCAATGACAAGGACGCCGTCACAACCCTCCTCTACTTCGAGCTCAAAGGAACCACGGTCCCCGCATGGGGAGGAGTCTACGAACATTATCAGCCGTGGACGATGGATCAGGTTCCTGTTATCCCTGACCTCGAGTTCTACAAGGTTCTCTATCGCACTACGACACCTGATGACGTCGTCGTCCGAAGAGAACAGCTCATCCCGACCGCCAAAGACGTAGCCGACCTGATGTTTATTAACGGGGTCCCCCTTCGCTGGGGGTTGATCGGATCGGGACGCCCGATCTACATGGATCTCGGCTATAAGGCTGTTCAGACCGAGTTCGGGTTGGCCGGGGAGCGATACATCGACCACTGGAAGCTGATGACCTCGATGGTTCCGGTTCTCGTTCGCAGGATCATCGCGAGGGACCCGAAACTTCGGGATGCGATTCTGGAAGACGGTAACTATTCGATGCATGACCTTAAGGTTGACTCCAATGCGGTTCCGGCAGAGCTGATGGAGGAGTCTGAGGAGTTCGTCAAGATGCTGATCGGAGCATAGGAGAAAGAACGTGCCGTGGGTGCCCACAGACCCGCATATCATCGGGAACAGGATTGGGGATGTTTTTCTAAGGCACTTCGACGAGGGTGTGGCGAGGAGCCTCGGCGGGACGGTCGTTTTAATGACTCCGGCAAGGGCGACTTCGATGGGGATCGACCTAGCCAGGACTCCGGTCGTGCCTTCTGGGGGATCGTGCTACACTGTGGTCGTTCCGGGGTTGGGGCAGGGGGGAGGGTCCCTCGAGGTTTTGATTCACGTCACCAACCCGGAGACGGCCCTGCGGGATTACATCATCCCGTCCTACGTGGTCAAGCGGGGAAGCCCTATTCTGGCGATGGATCGGTTCGAAGTCGGGAAGCTGGCCTTCCGGGTCCCGGCCTCCGGGGGTGTGCCCTCCGGGGTGGGGTATTCTCATTACGCAGAGAGGGATGCGTCATATCAGTGGGATATTCCCTACAGCATCCAGGGACATGCTCGGAATCAGGGGCAGGGGGCGATCATGTTCCGTTTTATGCTCAGGAAGTTCCATCCCCTCGGGGCTGTCTCCGTCTGGGACTCCATCGGAGCGGAACGAGGCTACGACTTCATCCTCGAGGGCGTGGAGGATTTGACCAACCTCGTATCGTTAGCCAAGAGGGACATTGCCTTCGGTGCGAGCATTCGGGTGCAGGGGGAGTTCGATCTCCACCCAGAAAGAGAGGAGAGAGGCGTGGGAGAAGTAGACTTAACCTTTGATCAGGGGGCTCAACCGTCATGAAAAAATATCGATACACATCGACGACACCACAAGTCGTTAAGTTTACGGAGAAGGACGGGACGGTTTGCTACATCCGGCATTATGGGAACCACCAGACCACGACGCCGCCGTCCTTCGCTCCGAACAAGCCTCTGCTCGACTGTGGTCGGCTTGTGTATGTCGGGGAGATCGAAGGCGAAACCCTGGTGGTCGGAGTCGCACAACACGTGCCACACGAGAGAAAGCCGGACGTAACACCTCCACCTCCGAAGCCCACACCGCCGCCCGAGCCGAAGGTCGAACCGGGCGCCTTGAAGGCTGAGGAGACCGTGAGAGTGGAAGTCCCGCCAACCAGACCGCATGAAACAAAGACCGAGAACAGAAAACTGAGAGGAGGAGGATAAGTCATGCCCGAATATCTGTCGCCTGGAATCTATATCCAGGAAAAGAGCGAAGGCGCCAGGGCGATAGCTGGTGTCGGGACGTCCACCTGCGTGTTCCCTGGCATCGCTGAGCGAGGCCCGGTCGACGCTCTTATCAGCAACGCTCCGTACCCGTTGTTCATCACGGGCTATGCCGACTACGAGACCAAGTTCGGCAGAATGAACCGCTACACCGACGGCGGCACGGTCTACGAGTTCTTCGACCTGCCCCAGTCGGTGGCCATGTTCTTCAACAAGGGCGGTCTGCGGGCTTATATCGCCCGGCTGGTCGGAGCGGACGCCGTAACAGCCAAGCACGTCACCCCGTCCAACGAGTGGACGATCTGGGCTGGGAAGTGGTACGGGAAGACCACTCTCAAGGAGCCCGGGAAGTGGGGCAACCGGATCGTGATCACGGTCACCCCGAACGAGGACTACAACCCGCTCAAGTATGACGTGGCTGTGTTCTACCAGGACGCCCCAGCCTCGGAGGTCTTGCAGGTCGAGGCGTTCACAGCAGTCGACTTCGTCGATGCCGCTTCTCCGCAGTATTTCCCGGAGGTGATCAACGCCGGGTCGAACTTCATCTGGGTGGAGAAGGGGATCGGTGGAGTGCCCGCGGCGCTTCCTTCCGGAACGTCCTGCTCGGGCGGAACGGAGGGGACGGCGCCCACCCAGGCGATCTGGGGGACATCGCAGTCCGGGGCGCTCGCAAGCCTCAACAGCATCGACGAGATGTTCATGCTCGTGGCTCCGGACCAGATGTGGTATACCGATGGCGCGACAGCGGCGGCAGTGCAGGGGGCGTTGATCGACTACGCCGACTACCGCAAGTATGTCTTCGCCATCTGCACACCTCCGAGCGGTCTTTCTCCGCAGGACTCCCTGACGTTCATGCGGACAACCCTCAACAAGAACTCCCAGCGGTATGCCGTCTACTATCCCTGGGTGAAGATTCAGGACCCGCTCAACCTCGGCAGGCCGAAGCTGTTCCCGCCTGTCGGTCTGGTCGCCGGGGTTTATGCCGCGACGGACAACAACCGGAACGTGGCGAAGGCGCCTGCCGGGATCACGGACGGGGCATTGTCCGGGATCATCGATCTCGAGCGGACGCTGACGAAGGCCGAGCGGGATCTGATTTACCCCGCACGGATCAACCCCCTGATCAGCACCCCTCAGACGGGCCGCTGTGTCTGGGGCGCCCGGACGGGTTCCCTCGATTCCCTGTGGCGTTACGTGTCGGTCGTGCGGACCTTCCAGTACCTCGAGAAGAGCACGTTCGATGCCACGCACTGGATCGTGTTCGAGAATAACGACGCCGGGACCCGGCTGAAGGCCAAGCTCCAGATGGAGAGCTTCCTGTTGTTCCACTACAACGAGGGCTACTTCGCAGGGAATACCCCGGAGGAAGCCTTCTTCGTGGTCTGCGACGAGACCAACAACCCATCGGAGGCAGTGGAGGCCGGATTCCTCTATATCAAGGTGGGGATCGCCCCGCAGAGACCAGCCGAGTTCGTGGTCTTTCAATTTATGCAAAAAACAACCAAGGCTCAGTAAGAATGGATCGGCGTCCGCTCTATAAATGGATGACTGAAGATTGGCTTCGGAGCCAATACGTATCGGGCAGGAAGTCTCTCCATCAAATCGCGGTCGATCTTGGGGTGACCAGCAACGCCATTCAAATGTGGATGGTGAAGTTTGGCATCCCAAGAAGGTCGTGTGCGGACGCTATCTATCTTACAAGAGAGAAACACGTTAGCCTCTCGGAAGAAGCGATTCAATTTTTGGTCGGAGAGCTTCTGGGAGATGGGCATCTTCACTCCGATAATGAGAGATCGGCAAGATTTCAGAGTGGTTCTAAGCACCTGGGGTATATCCAATGGTTGGACAAGACCTTCAGAGGCTTCGGACTGTATCGATCTGGGAAAATACAAAAGACCAGAACGGTCTGGAAAAGTGGAGCCATAAGTGTAGTTCATCACTATGCATCTCTGAGGTATCCCGAGCTACTCTCATTGCACAAAATGTTTTACGACAACGGAAGAAAGATCGTTCCTTTGGATGTCGACTTAAAACCTCTGGTTGTAAGACAGTGGTATATCGGAGACGGATACTTGCTTCACCGTCCAGGAGGACGCCGTCGCAAAATACTATTGTCTACGCAGGGTTTTTCTGTTGATGATGTCGAGTTGCTCGTTAGGAAAATCCATAATTTAGGATTTAAAGCTTCTCGGCAGAAGTCAAACAATGTGATAGGAATTTCAGATTCTTCGACGAATAGTTTCCTGTCTTACATTGGTTGTTGTCCAAATGAGATTCAACCTTTTTACGGCTACAAGTGGGCCGCGTAGTCGTGTTCCAGTTCATGCAGAAGACGACGAAGGCTCAATAGGTGAATCGTGGATAAGGGACGCGCCGCACAGAAGCCGGACGGTAGCCCTGCGGAGTGGACTCCGGTAGAGAGCGCCACGACGACGGGGAACGTTGCCCCACACATGGGGGTTCCACCGTTTCCGATTGTCATGGTTCGGCGCGTTCCTCCTCACGACAAAGACGATGAACGAGAAGATGAATAGGAGGACTTAACATGGGCGCGAGAGCACAAGTAACGGACTTCCTCCAAGCATATCGCTTCCACGTAACCTGCGACGAAGGGGCCCCGGCGTATATCAAGAACGCCTTCAAGGAGCCACACGGCGGATTCCGGACATGCTCTTTCCCGGAGTTCAACACGGACGCAGTGACCTACAAGGAAGGCATTTGGAGGATGGAGAGGAAGTACCCCGGGAACACGACGGTCACGGACTGCTCCCTCGAGCGGGGCGTGGTGAAGAGCAACAACGGGTTCTACGACTGGATCGTGAAGAAGATCAACGGCCAGGACTACCGTACCGATCTGGTCATCTTCCACTTCCACCGGGATGACTGGAAGAGCGACGCCCAGCATCCGGACCCTTGGCAGGTCAACACGGGATCGGCCAACCGGAGGATCAAGCTTCACGAGGCCTTCCCGATCCGTTGCAAGCTGGCATCGGACTTCGACGCCACGTCCGGAGAGATCTCCGTGGAATCCATCGACCTCGCCTTCGAGTGGATGGAGCTCAGCGTCGGGTAATCGACATTCCGAGTAGAGGCCGGAGGTGATTGGTGGGCAGGCGCAGATTTGCCGAATACCTTCAACCGAACGTTTTCTATCTCTTGGATTATTCCCTGGGGGAGACGAGCATGTTGGCTCAGCTCATCCAGGCGGGTTTTCGGAGCGTAACCGCGCCGGAAATCACGCTCGACACCGAGGAAATCAAGGAGGGAAATTGGCCATTCAAGCGCAAGCTTATTACCGGAGCCTCGGTCAACACGCTGACCTTATCAAAGGGGGTCACGTTTTACGACAGCGACTTCTGGCGATGGACAAGCCGGGCGGCGGTTGGCGCAAAAACCTTCGGCCTCGATATCGGGATGTTTGGGCTCAAGAGCGGGTTTCGCAAAGACCTGTTCTTGATTCAGTTCCTGCGGGGCGTTCCGAACGCCATGAAGTTCTTCCTTCCCTTCCGGGGTTGGGATCGGGCGTTAAACATCTTCCCGGCCAAGCTGTGGATGCTCGAGAACACGATCCCGACCCGTTACAAGGTTGGGACGGACTTCGACTCCCAGTCTGGGGAGATATCGATAGCCGAGGTTGAGCTGTCGATGGAGAACTTCGACGAGATAGCGATCGCTTCTCTCTAATTTTTTTTGAACGGAGGTGTGTAACTTATGGCGTATGTAGATGAGGAGACTTTTTACCAGATCAAAGCCGAGGTGGTCGCCAGGGACGTAACATGCCGACACTGCGATGCGGACCAGAACCTGGTGATGCACAAGGTCAACCCGGAAGCCAATGGGATCGCCGGGGACTACGTTCTTCTCTGCGAGTACTGCGACTTCATCGCCGAGAGCGAAAAGGGAAGGAAGCGGTTTGGGGACAAGATCCCCGTGCGGGCAAACTTCCTTCTTCCCCGGGGTCAGAGAGATCTGCTCATCGAAACCGCCCGTGCCCAAAATATCAGCGCCAGCGAGTTCATCCGGGACCTGCTTGACCGGGAACTCAGGCCAGCGCACCTGCGGAGATAACCTTTAGTCTGGATGAGATGAGCTTATGAATTCCTTCGGCCCGTTCAGCCCGGCTTTCTGGGAGGCGGTATCGAAATACGGAGCCTTGACGGTCGTTGCTGTGGTTGTCATTCTTGGAGCTCTGTGGTTTGCGCTCAAGACCCTCGACAGGCTGATCAAGGATAAGACGGAGCAGAGCAACAAGGCTACCGAGGAGCGGAAGTCGTTGACCGAGAAGTTTTTGGCCTCACTGGAAAGGGTTGTTGCGGATTATCGTCAGGTGACGATTGAGAATACTAAAGTCCTGCAGTCCCTGGTCGATAGCGTAAACAGAAGAGAGGATGGGTGCCTGGCCCACCAGAGGAAGCAAGATGAAAGCCTGTCCATTGCCGTGGCACAGCACGGGGTGATCGCCGAGCGGGTAGTGAGCATCGATCGCCGGCTCGAAGGGATAGAGAAGAGCTGAGATGAATGAGTATTTTAATAGTGGACGACAACATGTTCGTTAGGGAGATGCTGAAAGACCTCCTCGAGCATAACGGGTACACCGTTGCTCTGGCGGACGGAGGGGTGTCGGCTCTGCAGAAGATCAAGGAAACTAAACCCCAGCTCGTAGTCTTAGACTTGATGATGCCGGACATGGACGGGTTCACGGTGTTCGAGCAGATGAAGCGGGACGATGAGATGAGAAATGTGCCGGTGATCGTGCTGACGGCCTTAGAGGAGGCCGATCTCAAGCCGGAGAAGAGAAGCCTTCTGTTGGGCATCCGGAAGTTCATTACGAAGGGGACTCCGGCGTTCAAACCGAATGCGTTTCTGGAAGACGTTCGTAGGATCGTTTCTAGCGAGAACGGGGACAAGACGCTGGTGGTATGATGGCGCCAGCAAAGAGGCCCATAACTTTCGATGCAGAAAGGAGTCGGAGCAATGGACACGCAGGTAGATAGACAAATCCTTCCTGGGGGAGTGATCAGGGAAGGGAAGCTGTATGATCTGGTTTTTCTCCGCGAGATGACGGGCGTGGAGGAGGACGTCATGACCGATCGGAAGCTCTCGGTTGGTCGCCGGATGAATCTCGTCATGTCGCACTGCATCACGAGCTTGGAGAGTGTGGACGGGGAGAAGATTGACGGAACCCTCGATCAGAACGGGATGCTCGAGGCCGTCCAGGACATGACGGTCGGGGATCGGGTCGTCCTGATGTTGCTCATTCGGAAGGCGTCCCTCGGCCCGATATTCCCCATGCGGGTAAACTGCCCGGAGTGCGGGGAACCGGGGAACTACGAGGTCAACCTCGACGATCTTGAGATCAAGGCTCTCCCGAACAAGATGGTTCGGGAATACACGGTCGAACTTCCTTCCGGATCGAAGGCGAAGCTCAAGATCATGACCGGACGGGAAGAAGGTCTCTTGACGGCGAAGCGGAACGATCAGGACTTCCTGAGCCATGCTATCGGGCTTCGTCTGGTGGAGCTCGACGGGGCGCCCGTCAAGAACGTCCAGCAGGTCAAGGCCCTGTCCCTAAAGGATCGCAACAAACTGCGGTCGGCCTTCGAGGAACACGAGGGCGGGGTCAACACGGACGTCGACATCACCTGCGACAAGTGCGGGCGGGACTCTACGGTCATCCTGGATATCGCGCAGAAAGATTTTTTCTTCCCCTCGGCGACCTAGAGCACCTCGAGCACGATCTCATGTTTTTCCTTGAAGCGTGGAGGATGCCTTACCGGGACGTTATGGCTATTCCATGCTCTAGGCGCCAACGCTTGATTGAGATGAGAACGGAAATGAGGAAGAAGGGAAGGGACTTTCCCGTCCTGCTGGAGGAATTGAAGTAACCCATGCCCACCTGGAATTTCCTAGTCGGTCTCGGAATCGTCGATCGGGGGACGGGCAAGTTCCTAAAGGATACCCGCACTGAGCTCGACGGCACCAAGAAGAGCTTTCAGGGCCTTGGAGATACTGCCGATGGCGTTGCCGATCGGACGGCTCAAGGTGCTCGGAAGATGGCCGACGCCGTTCATAAGAGCTCTCGGGACATTGGCCGATCGTGGCGGGATGCCGGGAAGAGTTCTCGGGAGGGCATGGGCGGTGGCCGCGGCGGAGGCCGTGGCGGTCGTGGTGGGGATAAATACGGGTTCCTCGGCTTCGATGTCAAGGACATAGGGGACAAGCTCAAGGGGTTGGGTAGTGCCGGGGGCAGTATCTTTACTGGTCTCGCCGGGGACTTCGGGGACATGATCGACAAGAACGTGGAGTGGAGCTCGAGCTTCAAGGAGACGGCGGGGATATCCGAGAAGTCGGTTTCCCGAATGGCCGGGTCCATCATCACGCAGATGCGCCGGACGGGGATCAGCATCCGGGAGGCCAGTGGGGCATGGGAAGATCTCCGTGAGAACCTGACGTCCGACGAGGCGGTCAGGGAGATGAAGCGAGCGGTGGGTCTGAAGGAGGCATTCGATATTCCTCCGTCGACGTATGCTAACTGGGTCGGGACGTCGGAGGTTATCGGTATGACTCAGAGGGACATGACCGACCTTCTGGATACGTCGGCGTCCATGACCAAGAAGATGGGGCTTCCGAGGGATTTCCTAAAGCAGATGATGGAGCTGTCGGACACGACCAGGGACATCTCGATGACCTTCGGTCTAGCTCCCGAGAAGTCCATGAGCATGGTGAAGAGCATGATGCGGGCGACTGCGGCCATGTCCAAGGTGCTCAAGGGAGGGATCGATGCCGCAACCCGGGCCGTGGAGAACATGGTCAAGAAAACGGCGGACCGCCGGAAGGAGATGGAGAAGTTCCGTCTCGGCCTTGGCGGGGATATCGATAACGTCATGGATCAAGTGACGGAGCTCTCTCGAGGCGTGGGAGACGCCGACTTCGCTTTCTCTCTGCTTATGGATCAGGACACGAGCAACGTCATTAAGCGCCTGCAGGGTTTCTACAAGACGATCGAGGGGGACAAGCAGGCGGTCGAGAGGTTCCGATTTACCGTGGAGGATGCCTTCGGGGAGGACGTGGCTAACTCCGTGGTCCGCCTGGGCGACAAGATGCAGAAGGAGATGGGGAATGCCGCCAAGTCGCAGACGGCGAACTTCGGGGAGATGGGAAAGTCCATTGAGGATGTCATGGCTACGGCGACCCGGGCGGAGAACAAAGCGAGAATGGCAGAGCAGATAAAGCTCTTCCAGGAGGGGTCTCTCTTCGTCGGGCGGTACGTGGAACAGCTCAACAAGTATGCAGAAGCCCAGGACAAGATCGCCCGAAAGACGACGGGTTGGGCGGCTTCTCACAAGAAGATCATGGAGTGGATTTCAAAATACGTCGTCGGCAAGCACATGATGGAGTTCGCCGGGGGCAGGCGTGGAGGAGGCTGGGCCGGGCTTATCCCGACCCTCGGGATCCCCGGGGCGATCATTTACGGGTTGATGTCGGGCGTCGGGGGGATGGGTCGGGGCGTCGGACTCTTCGGAGGAGTGGCTGGGAAGTTAGGTGGGATCCAGCCGCTCGGATGGCTCAAGGGTCTTCTCGGGATGGGGAAGGGTGCCGGAGCCGGGGCGAGGGGACTAGGGGCCGGAGTGAAAGGGGCGGGTCTTGCCGCAGAGGGTATCGACGCCTCTGGGGGGATAATGGGAATGACTAAGGCCAGCCTCGGGATTGGAAGGGCGGGAGCAGGCGCCGGGAGGGCCGCCGGAGTGGGGAGAGCGGGACTCGGAGCGGCGAGGGCGGTCGGTGGGTTCACCCGTTTCCTTGGAGTGCTCGGAAAGGTATCCGGCGTTCTGACGGCGATCGTCGGGGCGGTGGATCTCCTCTATCGTGGGATCCCGAGGTTTATCGGCATCTGGAAAGAGGGCGGGACGATCTGGGAGAAGGGTTGGAAGTCCGGGGTCGCATACGCCGACACCGTTTCTCAGGTCTTGAACGATCTCACCTTCGGCCTCTACAAGTATATCGACATCTGGGGCTACATCCGGCGCTTCCTGGGTGACGATTTTCTGCTTAATTACCTTCCGAAGTTCTTCTCTGATGTCATGGGACAGGCCGTGAGTCTTCTTAAGACGGTCGTGAGCATCGGGGCAAGAATTGTCAAGTTCGGATGGGATGTCAACGTAGCCCGGCCTCTGAAGGTCGTCTGGACCATCCTGAAGGGGGTCGCCGGGGCGGTCATCTGGGTTGCGAAGGGCTTCTGGAACCTCTCCCAGACCGTGCGTAAGTTTGAAGTCTCTCTTGGAATGGCTTTTGGAAAGTTAGTTAAGGTCATCGGGGGAGGGATTATCGCTTTAGTGAAGGGAGCGATCGGGCAGATTAAGTCCAT
>Ga0315297_10000003_pt1 | contig 124012 bp, 116 predicted proteins | sample YL17G15_0_MG_FD_203628 | JGI IMG/M metagenome (GOLD analysis project Ga0315297, IMG submission 203628) | Sediment microbial communities from Yellowstone Lake, YNP, Wyoming, USA - YL17G15_0 | ecosystem: Environmental > Aquatic > Freshwater > Lake > Sediment | place: USA: Wyoming | collected...
TGTCCTTGTCATAAGGGGCGAAAGCGGCGATGTGAGAGAAGCGATAAGGGTAATTGAGGATGTGGACAATGAATCGTCACAGATAATGATCGAGTGCAAGGTGGTCGAGGTGTCTGAGAGCGCCCTGGAGAGCAGCGGCATAAGCTGGGGAAAAGAGCAGGGCAGCTTCAAGTTCTCGGTTGACGGATCAAGCGGCAAAGTATCGCTTTCGGACGATTTTGTGGTCACCCTGAACGCCCTGGTCGCACGCGGGGAGGCGAATGTCCTTGCTCACCCAAAGATCACAACACTTGACGGGAAGCAGGCAGAGATCAACATCGGCAGCCGCATCCCTTATGCCGTGCCGGCAAACTCTTCCGGAACGTCGACACAGTGGACCGTCAGGTACATTGATGCAGGGGTCAGCTTGAAGATATCTTCTATTATAAGATCGGACGGGATCATCATCTCAAACATCAAGCCGGAGGTCAGCTCGGTCTCCGAGTGGCGCAGCACGGCCGCCGGGGAATTCCCTGTTATCTCGACCAGGAACGCGGATGTTACCGTAAAGATAAGGAACGGAGAAACGCTTGCCATCGGCGGACTGATCAGTAAAAGCGAGAGGGAGAACATCTCAAAGATACCGATCCTTGCGGACGCGCCGGTGTTCGGCGAGCTTTTCAAAAGAAGGATAAAGGAGGAAGCAAGGACAGAGGTTATATTCCTTATAACACCAACGATTATAAAATAAATCCCAAAGTCCTAAATCAAAGATCCTAACAAGGAATAATATTATATGAGTAAATATGATTTAAGAAATAGAGCGTGTAAATTCTCCATTAATTTAGTGAGCTTTTTGAATAAATTATCGTTTTCCCCGGTCTCAAAAGAAATATTCCGGCAGTTGATACGGGCTGGGACTTCAATAGGCGCAAATATCGAAGAAGCGGATTCGTCGCCAAAAAGAAAGGATCTGAAATATAAATTGATAACCGCCAAAAAGGAAGCTGCTGAAGCTGTTTATTGGATCAAGATCGTGCTCAAAGCTGATCTATTTGAAGAAATAAAGATCAAGGATTATTTCATGTATTTAATGGACGAATGTCAGCAGTTGTTGAGGATATTGGCAACCATAACATCCAAATTATAATGTTGTATATAATATATACCTTGTTGGGGAATTCGGATTTTATGGTATTAGGATTTATTATATAGGTACGATCTCAAGGTTCCCGTAAGCGCCTATATTGTTCCCTTTGATTATCAGCACGCCATAAAGCCCTTTAATGCTCTTTGCAAGATCAAGCCCGTCCTGTATGGTCTTGATGTCCTTGACCACATTGCCGATCGCTGTGGCGGCTGCATCGGCAAGCGCCGTCGACTTGGACGTCACCACAACGGCATCTGCCGCCCCAAATGAAACAGAATGGCCAACGGTCCCGGATGACGTGCATATCCCGAGCGGTGTTTCTTCGGGCTTTATCTCAATGGCGATGTTTTCCGAGAACGGGGATTTGCCTGCGTAGATGCCTATCTTCCTTGGTTTCTTTATCTTCAGGAAGATGTCGCCGCCGTTCTCAACGATCACTTCTCCGGAATATTTTGTCAGTTCAAGACCGACCTCTTCGGCGATCGCTCCGGCAACAGCAGCCATCGGGCCGACCTTTGTCCTTTTTGCCGCCTTTGCCATTTTCCTTATTATCGGTGGCGAGAACAACGATATCCTGTGAGGAGAGAACGTCGTTTCGAACTTGGGGTCCTTCTTGATATATTCTTCAAGCTGCGTCCTTACTTTTTGCAGCGATTTATGGGCAAGCTGCGTAAGTGAACGGTCAGCAAGGAGCAGTATATCCGTTTCCTTTTCAATTATCACGGAGCGGACAAGCCCCTTGGCGGATATCAATTTCCTGTATTTATGCTCTTCTTTCATATTCGGCATTATACAATAAAGGGCAATGATTGTCTAAAGTGCTATAATGTTCGGCATGAAATACGCTGTATTGGCGGATATACACTCGAACCTCGAAGCGTTCAGGTCTGTCCTGGCGCATTTAAAAGGAGCCGATAAGAACGTTTTCCTGGGGGATATTGTCGGGTACGGTCCGAATCCGAATGAATGCATCGAGCTTTTAAGGTCAAAAGAATTCATCTGTGTTGCCGGAAATCATGACAGGGCAGCTATAGGGCAACTGGATACAGAACGGTTCAACCGTGAGGCAAAAGAAGCGATCGATTGGACATCGATGGCCTTGAATCCGGCAAGCCGTAAGTTCCTGGAGGGCCTGCCTGATCATCTTGAGGTCGACGATCTTGAGATGGTGCATGGGAGCCTTCGCGATCCTCTTGAGGAATATATAGCGAACATTGAGGATAGTAAGGCGACAATAGAACTAATGAAAAAACGATTATGCTTTGTGGGACATCTTCACATACCTCTTTGTATCGTCAAGGACAGAGAGGGCAGGTTCGACGGATGGCAGCTTAATGACGGTGATGTTGTCGATGTTTCAAAGTTCGACAAGGTAGTGATGGGTGTAGGCGGGGTGGGGCAGCCAAGGGACATGGACCCGCGGGCAAGCTTTGCTATATATGATTCCGGGTCCGGGGAAGTCCAGCTTTTCAGGGTAAGCTACAATATTGAAGAGACGCAAAAGAAGATGAAAAAAGCGGAATTGCCAGGGTTTTTGATAGAAAGACTCAAATATGGAAGATAAGCGCTTATGTCACACTAAGTCCTTCGGAACCGTCACCCTGAGTCCACGACCAAAGGTCGAGACGAAGGGTCTGCAAACTTTCCTGCCTCAGGATAAACTCCGTGAAGGGTCTATAAATTAAAAAAAGATTGCAGATTCTTCGCTTCGCCCTGAACCTAAGCTTGCGCATGGTTCAGGGCTTCGCTCAGAATGACGGTATTTGATAATTACAAGGATTTAGAGTTTCCCTTTTGTCGAAGGGACACCTTTTTTTCTAGGGCTTATCTGGCAAGCCCTGGAAAGAGCTACGGCAAAAGTCTTAAAGATCGCCTCTTTCATATGATGCGAGTTCTTCCCCCTTATGAGGTCGACATGCAAGGTGATCCCGGCATGCAAAGCGAAAGCATTAAGGAATTCCTCAATAAGTTCAAATGAAAAACCTTCAACGTCGCTTTTAACGGATCCAACATTGTAGGTCAAATGAGGCCTTCCGCTGATATCGATGCTTACCTCGGCCAATGCCTCATCCATCGGCACCCTTGCTTTAAAATCGCCGAACCGTTCGATACCGATCTTTTTACCAAGGGCTTTCTTGAAGGCTTCACCGAGGCATATGCCCACATCCTCGACCGTATGGTGGTAATCAACTTCAACATCGCCCCTTGCCGCCAGCTTGATGTCGAAAACGCCGTGTTTGGCGAAAAGCTCAAGCATATGGTCAAAGAAGGGTATGCCGGTCTTTATAGCGCTCTTTCCTGAACCGTCTATGTTCAACGATACGCTGATGTTCGTTTCTTTTGTTATTCTTTTGAATGCGGACTTTCTTGTCATACTGTCGTTTTGCTTTCGAACTCCTTTACCTTGTCTTCCAAATGCTTGATCTGCCTCATAAGCTTGGTCTCCTCTGCGATCGCCAGAACTCCGGTGCAGATCACCCCTATAAGTATGGATATCAGTATTATTAGCGCAAGCGATACATCACCTCGCCAAAATATAAGTGATATTTTTGTGGTCTGCGAGTTTGACAGGGCAAAAGCCGTGAGCATTGTTGCGAACACAAGGGACAGTGTCGCGGTCCTTAACCAGCCTTTTAACATTTACATCACCTCTTTCGGGTCAGGTCATTATAATATCGCTTGTTTCCAAAGGCAAACAGTTAACTTTTAAAAAAGCTTGGGCTGTTTTTCCTTTTTTGATATCCCAAGGTGCTTGTAGGCGGCGTCGGTGGCCATTCTTCCGCGCTGCGTTCTTTCAATATAACCTATCTGCATAAGATACGGTTCATATACATCCTCTATGGTCTCCACTTCCTCGGATATCGCGGCGGAGAGCGTTTCAATGCCGACAGGTCCGCCCTTGAATTTATCGATTATGGTCTTAAGAAGTTTTCTGTCGACCTGGTCAAGGCCGACCTGATCGATATCAAGATTGTTGAGGGCTGTAATGGCGGTTTCCTTATCGATGTGTCCATGGGACCTCACTTGGGTGTAGTCCCTTATCCTGCGCAACAGCCTGTTCGCTATTCTAGGGGTTCCGCGTGATCTTTTGGCGATCTCATGAGCGCCGTCGACGCTTATCTTTATTCCAAGCACTTCCGATGCGTGCTTTATTATTGTCTCAAGTTCTCCCGTTGCGTAGAATTCCAGCCTTGCTATCATCCCGAACCTGTCGCGCAAGGGAGAAGTCATTTGCCCGGCACGAGTTGTCGCCCCGATCAAGGTGAACTTTGGCAGGTCAAGCCTTATGGACCTGGCGCTGGGACCTTTCCCGATTATTATGTCAAGACCAAAGTCCTCCATGGCGGGATATAGCACCTCTTCAACCGTCCTGTTCAAGCGGTGGATCTCGTCAATGAACAATATATCAAAGTCCTTGAGGTTCGTGAGCACCGCTGCCAGGTCGCCCGGCCGCTCGATCGCCGGTCCGGATGTTACTTTAATGCTGACCCCCATTTCATTTGAAATGATGTTCGCAAGCGTGGTCTTTCCCAATCCAGGCGGTCCGTAAAAAAGTATATGTTCAAGGGGCTCATTCCTTTTCTTGGCGGCATCCATATGTATCCTCAAGTTTTCCTTGAGCTTTTCCTGTCCTATGAATTTTAAAAGCTTGGTAGGGCGCAGGCCGCTGAAGGCAAGGTCCTCATCGCGCCTATCAACCGTGACTATTCTTTCTTCATTTTCTTTATTCATGGTAGTAAATTAGATCGGTCAAAGTGGCAGCGCGTTCTTTATAAGTACGCTTGTATTCACTATAGCTTTTCATTACTTTTTGAACGTAGCGCTTTGTTTCGGACAGAGGGATATTCTCCACGAACTCGTCAACGTCCAGGTTGTCGCCATGCCTCGATCTCCATGCGTTCAGCCAACGCTTTACATTATTAGGACCGCCATTATAGGCAGCAAGCGCCAGCATCTTATTACCGTCAAACTTTTTCATAAGAATTGACAGGTAATAACATCCCATTTTTATATTGATCTCCGGATCATAAAGTCTTTTTGAATAATAAGGCTTTATCCTAAGGAGGCTCGCCACGTCATATCCGGTCCTAGGGATTATTTGCATCAGGCCGTGCGCCCTTGCCCAGGAAAGCGTCTTAGGGTTGAACCTGCTTTCTTCCCTTATGACAGAAAAGACCAGCAAAGGATCAAGGCCGTAGATCTCGGAATATTTCTGAACGTGTTCATTATATCCTTTGGGATAGGCAAGATGCCAGGTTATCTTCGGGATCCCGCGCCAGTCCATATTCAGCATGCCGTTGTTACAGATGCCCTCAGCGATGATTATCGCATCCCTGTATTTACCGCCGCCAAGAAGCGCGGCACTGAGCGCAAGCCTGGCCGATTGCCTTTTATCGCCGGTCGATCCCGCAATAAGCCATTTAGCTTCGATCTCAGCTTCATTATAAAGTCCTGCCGATATAAGCTCGGCGTATTTCTTAAAGTGCAATCCAAGGTCGATCTTAACCGGGCCCGGGATCTCAGCGGTCTTTGTTTGTTTTTGATTGACTTCAAATGATTCCTCAAGCGGATAAGGTTCGGCCTCCCCGGAAAGATCAGAACCGTACGGTTGGGATTCGAAGAATTCCTTTCCGAACTCAATATCCGCGATCTTTATGTCGTTATTATCGAGTTCGCTGATGTTTATGCCCAATGCCGAAAGTTTATCCATTGCGCGATGGCTGTAATATGTATGGTCAAAGTTTTCGATGACATACCGGTAAGCTGTCGCCGATTCTATGTTCCTTCCCATTTTTTCCAGTGTCAGGGCTTTCCAATATGCGCATTCAGCGCTCATGTTGCTTTTTGAGTGAGCCATGGCGGCCCTGTCGAACGAGTTGAAAGCCCTTTCGTAATTACCCTCAAAATAATAGTTATACCCCGCGCGCCAAAGGGCATCGTCAAGGTAGCTGCTGTCGGGATAGTCGCGGATCAATTGTTCATAGCATGTGGTCGCAGCGCTCCTAAAATTGTTCTGGTCATAATAATACGCAAGATAATATACCGCATCGTCAGTGTAGCTTGAGTTCGGGTAGTTATTAATGACGTTCTTCAGTGCTTCAAGCGCTTCATAGAAATAGCCCCTGCGCCCGTAGCAGAACGCAAGATAGAACTGGGAGTCATCAGCGAACTCACCCCCCCTGTTTATACATATCCTGAACCTTGTCGCGGCAGAGCCGAACCTCCTCTGCCTGTAATCGCAAAAAGCAAGGGTAAAGAGCGCTTCATCAAAAATATCCGATCTCTTGTAGCTCTTGACGATCTGCTTGAGGAAATACGACGCTGACCTGAAATCCTGCTTATTGTAAAAGATCATTGCCTTGTTGAACAGGGTCTTATCTGTGTCAGCCTGCAGTTCGAACCCGTATTTCCTTGAAAGATATGCGATCCTTTGATTGGACTCCTTAAGGTGCCTGCTCAAGGGGTGGTATAATTGTATCCTGCTATATGCATGGAATGCCTCGCTTAATTTTCCCGTCTTCTCCCGGCATCTTGCAAGGTTGAAAATGGCCTTGTCGACATTATCATCCGCAGGATATGAATCGGTGAATTCCTCATATATCTTGCAGGCCGCGCCATAGTTCTTAAGCTCATAAAGACAATCAGCCTCGTTCAATCTGGATATCCTTGAGAGCGCGCTTTTGGGGAACTTTGAGGTCAGGATGCGGAAATAATCCTTTGCAGCATCATACTCTTTTTCACCCATGTAATAATTACCAAGGAAATAAAGCGTATAATCCGTTAGCAGGTACTTTGAATCTATCAATCCCTGGAATATCGATATGGCATCGCTTGCCTGCTTCTTCTTAAGGTAGCATATCCCCTTCAGGAACTTTGCCCTGCTTGCATAAGGCTCTTTCCCTGTATCAAGAATGTTATCAAGCTGGGTGATGGCGTCATCATAGTATTTCCATTTCAAGAGGGTGTTTACGCGTTCGAATTCCGAAATGAATTCCTGTGCCGCAGCCTCGCAAGTGAGAAGGCAAGCAAAGACCAATAAGCATAGCAGTTTCTTCATTTCTCCAAAATTTTAGCATATATGTTGAGCACTAACAAGAAACGACATTTTGATCCCGAATAGAACGAGAAAAATATAGTGAAATTATACGGAGTATTTATCGATATAATGGTGTAAAATCTATATGTAAACAGGGGAGCGAACAATGAAAACAAGGAAAATCGGTTCAGAGGTCTTCAGGTTGATCCGCGAAGGCAATTACGATCAGCAGAACAAGGATATCCTTACGATCAGGGGCGAGCGCATGACTTCAAACGGCAAGAAATCAGTCGACCTTGAGATGTCTGATGATTTCATCTCCATACTTGTAAGCAACCAGATCGGTACCGGCAAGGCCAAGGGAATGGACATACATCTATATGTATACAGCAGGATCGATAAAAGCCTTTGGGTCGGATCGATGATAAAGCCGACTTATATGATAGAAAGCAAGCTGGTTGCCCAGGCAAGCGTTGAATACATGTGCGCCTTGAACAGCATGAAGCATTTCATCGGCGACCTGTTCCTTATGAGGCCTTACGACATGAGGGTGCTTGAGGTAATGGACATCGTCGGTGACAAACGGTCTAAAAGCTCCATAGAAGGGTATCTTCGGGTCCTGTATAAAATGGTAGCGAACGACTGATATTTATTTGGACAAAGGCGCATACTTTGCCATCAATTCATTTTCACCTGCAGACCGGAACATCAATTATTTCTATCGGATGGAAAAGGGCTTTCTTTCCTCCACGATGCATCCTTATTTAAATATATCTGATTATTAATTGATCTTTCATCTGAGACTTTTTTTGCCAAAATAACAATGTGGAAAGGGAGAATAGCCTCAACTGATAAGATCTGTAAGTTTATATAATTAATCATTTCTACTGCACTCTCTGTATTAAAAACATGTTGATGAGCGTTTCGGTTTCTGGATCCATAACCCTCTATCGCATAATTCTTATATGATTCAATGTTGTTGGCATAGGGATGCAAAATAATATCAGTTAATTCAACGATTTCGGATAAATGAGTGCGATCTGAAGGGGGTGTATTATTATTAAAGTCTTCAATAAAATGTGCTAAAGATGAAACAGGGCGATTATGATCATACGATCCATCTTTATGCGGAATTATAATGAGGGAAATGCCCCCCTCACTTATTACACGTTTCCACTCTATTAGTGCTTTTAAAGGATTAGTGAAGTGCTCTATGACATGGGAAGAAAGAAGAAAATCATATTTATTTGATGGAATAAAGCTTAGATCAATAGCATCGCAAACATATTTTATTTTTTCATTTGACTTCACGAAATTGCATAAATCAATGCTTTCAAATAGCGGATAAACTGGTAAGATCCCATTTTTCTTAAAAATAGGGCTAGGACCCCCGACTTCAATGCCATTTTTATCTTTAAGATGTGAACGATAGACTTCAAAGTTGAGGGGTCTTTTTGGATATCCCCTTGTGAATAAGCCTCTGAGGCCACCAGCCATTTTGAACTCGTAGAAGGATATATGAAACAGCTTTTTAAGAAACCTTGAGTAATATAGTCTTTTTAATATCATAAGATATGAATATTATATGGTTTATATATTATATGCAATAATTTAATATAAGTGGAATAATATGATGGAAAGTTAAATTGAAAATTACTTTGTCAGCGGCGCATACTTTGCCATCAGTTCCTTTTCCACGCCTGACTCAAACGAAATCTTGATTATCACTTCGGATCCCTTTCCGGATATCCCAAGGATCTCACCGGGACCCCATTTCGGGTGGTTGACAGTCTGACCGACCTGATAAATATGCTCAAGGTCCTCGTCCACCGTGACAGTGCCTGTCACATCGCCGTCCTCGACTTCCGATATAGAGTTCAGGAGATCATCCGGTATTTCTTCGATGAACCTTGAAGCGCCGTTCTGCCATGTCTCACCGAAGAGCAGCCTTTCCTGTGCCGATGTCAGATAAAGCATATTCTTTGCCCGCGTGATGCCCACATAACACAACCGCCTTTCCTCTTCAAGGTCGGCCGGCTCATACAACGACCTGTAATGCGGAAAGATGCCTTCTTCCATGCCGGCCATGAATATGACCGGGAATTCAAGGCCCTTTGCGCTGTGCAAGGTCATCAGGGTGATGGCTGGCACTTTCTCGTCAAGCTTATCAAGGTCGGTGGCAAGGGACAGATGCATCAGGAAGGCGGCCAAAGAAGGATCGTCGCAGTTCTTCTCGAACTCCTTTGCAACGGATATCAGTTCCTTGATATTCTCCACTCGCGACAGGGCCTCTTCCTTATCCGTGTACTCTTCCTCAAGCATCCTTTTATAGCCGGACTCGAAGATGACCTTCTCTATCATTTGAGAAGCGGAAAGTTCTGACATGTCGAACTTGAAGCCGTTTATCATGTCGACGAATCCCGAAAGCGACATCCTCGCCTTGTCGCTTATCTCCAGCGGGTCCATATCCTGCAGAAGCTCGATCAGGGATTTGCCTTCTTTCGACCCAAGAGCCTCGAGCTTTGACAGGGTGACTTTGCCGACGCCGGGAAGGGTGTTATTGATTATCCTTATGGCACTGAAGTTGTCCTTTGAGTTCACTATTATCCTCAAGTATGCTATGATGTCCTTTATTTCCTTCCTTTCGTAGAACCTGACCCCGCTTATTATGCGATAGGGGAGGCCTTCCTGTATAAAGACCTCTTCTATGATCCTTGACTGCGCGTTGGTCCTGTATAGTACGGCGAATTCGTTGTATTTATACTTATCGGAAAGCTTTTTTATCTCTTCCGCTATGAACAGAGCTTCGCAGCGGCCGTCAATGGCCGTGAAATACGTAGCGGGCTCGCCCTTTGGATTGTCGGTCCACAGGTTTTTTTCTTTTCTAAGGCGGTTGTTCCTGATAACATTGTTTGCGGCGTCAAGTATGTTCTGACTGGACCTGTAGTTCTGTTCGAGTATTACCGTTTTCACTCCCCTGTAATCCCTTTCAAAGTTCAATATGTTCCTGTAATCAGCCCCGCGCCACCCATATATGGACTGATCGTTGTCGCCGACAACGCATATGTTCGAATGTTTCGCGGCCAGCATCTTGGTGAGAACGTACTGGACATGGTTGGTATCCTGGTACTCATCCACATTGATGAACCTGAACCTGTCCTGATATTCCTCGAGGGTCTTTGGGGATTCCCTGAAGAGCTTTACCGTGTGGCACAGCATGTCGTCAAAATCAAGCGCGTTATTCGCAAAGAGCCTCTTTTGATAAAGGCCGTACGACCTTGCAACATTCTCCTCGAATTGGTCTGTGGCCTTGTTCTCATACGCAGCCACGCCGACCAGCTCATTCTTTGCGCGACTTATGGCGTCAAGCATGACCTGAGGTTTGTATCTTTTTTCCTCACCAAGCCCAAGCTCTTTTACGACCTCTTTCATAAGGGACAACTGGTCATCCTCATCAAAGATCACGAAGTCCTTCTTGAAACCTATCCTGTCGATATCACGGCGGAGGATCTTTCCGCATACGGAATGGAACGTTCCCATCCAGATATTGCGGGAAAGTATCCCGGCAAGATGCCTGATGCGGTGCTTCATCTCATCTGCGGCCTTATTAGTGAAGGTGACCGCCAAAATATTGTATGACGGGACCATCCTTTCCTTTATAAGATAGGCGATCCTGTGGGTCAATACCCTTGTCTTTCCGGAGCCTGCACCCGCGATAATAAGGAGAGGGCCTTCAAAGTGCATAACGGCTTCCTGCTGGACGGGATTAAGGCTTTTTAAGATTGACATGGTTTTTAAATTATATCACAAATGTTGCTGGGAATCGCTTGCCTCATAAGGGAAAGAAGGGCCAGCTTCTATTCAACCAGCATGACTAAACATTCCTCCTAAACCGGAACATCAAACCTTGATATTTACGCCTTAATGCTGAATTGTTAGGAGATCGGATCATCCGGACATCAGCGACTGGCCTGCCTGCCGGCAGGCAGGGAGATCAGGCCATCAGAGTATCAGGGTAAATAAACAGCATTGTTATCCCTGATATCCTGTTGCCCAGATAACCTTCCTCCTGATACCCTGATCACCCGATATCCCCGGCTCGATTTAAATAATTAGCGATAACTTTGTTTGTCACCATAGCATAATTATACTAAGCAAGGACACAAGCATTAATGTTTTATTCTTCAATATATGATAAAATATTTGACAGTCTGGAGGTATATGGATGCCTGAAATTCGTCAGAATCCCGCAACAAAAGCATGGGTGATCATCGCCACCGAAAGAGCTTCGAGACCCGAGGAATTCGGAGCGATCGCCGAAGAGGAAGAGGAAAAGATCCAATTGGATCAATGCCCCTTCTGCACCGGCAACGAGAAAATGACGCCGGGCGAGATCTTCGCGTTCAGGACATATGGAACAAAGCCTGATACTCCGGGATGGTGGGTAAGGATAATCCCGAACAAGTACCCCGCGCTCGTCCATGACGGTGACGTACACCGCGGAAGGATAGAAGAGTTCTTCAGGCACATGGACGGCGTCGGCGAGCATGAGGTCATAATAGAAAGTCCAGATCATAACAAGACAATAGCAACAATGGATCAAAAGCAGGTAGAGGAGATATTTTTTGCGTATAGAGAACGCTACAGGGCGTTGTCGAACAATCCCAAACATGAACTGATAATTCTTTTCAAGAACCATAAAAAAGAGGCCGGCACCTCAATAGTTCACCCCCATTCGCAGATAGTCGCGACACCCGTTACGCCGATGCACATACGGCACAGGATCGAAGAGGCAATGAGATATTTTGATGACAATGGCGAGTGCGTTTACTGCATGATGATAAATAAGGAACTTCAGGCCGCGGAAAGGGTGATCCTTGAAACGGATAATTTCATTGTTTTTGTGCCTTTTGCCGCGACTTCACCCTTCGAGACATGGTTATTGCCCAAGAAACACGGTTCATCGTTAGAGGAGATCACGGCCGTGCTGACAAAAGAACTGGCATTTGTCATGAGGAACACGCTGATGAAGATACATAAAGGCCTTAACGATCCGGCATACAATTTTGTTGTCATGTCATCCCCTTGCCACGAGAAAAACGTTGAATATTATCATTGGCAGATCCAGATAATCCCCAGGGTCGCAAGGGTCGCTGGGTTTGAACTTGGTTCCGGCATTTATATCAATACGGTTATACCTGAGCATGCTGCTAAGTACTTAAAAGACGTTATTATCTAGGATGAAGCAAAGAATAGACGATCTTCTTGTTGACAGAGGGCTTTTCGAATCGCGCACAAAAGCACAAACTGCGATCATGGCAGGTCTTGTTCTGGTTAACGAGCAAAAGGCTTTGAAGTCAGGTACCAAGGTGGATCCCAAGTCCAAAATAAGGATACTCGGAGAGCCTCAGAGATTCGTGAGCCGAGGCGGATTGAAGCTTGAGCATGCGTTAAAAGTGTCCAATGTGGATGTCCGCGGCAGGATAGCGATAGATGTTGGGGCCTCAACAGGAGGGTTCACTGACTGTCTGCTCCAGAACGGGGCCAAAAAGGTCTATGCGATCGATGTGGGTTACGGGCAGATAGCATGGAAATTGAGGCAGGATGAGAGGGTCGTCGTCCTTGAAAGAATGAACGCGAGGAGCATAGTAAGCGGGGATCTTTACAAAGGAAATGAAAGGCCTGCCGACCTTTCGGTCATTGATGTGTCGTTCATCTCGCTTGGCAAGATCTTTCCGGCGCTTTTTGGTGTGCTTGCCGATAAAGCCGACGTGCTGGCACTTGTAAAGCCGCAATTTGAAGCTCAAAGGGACCAGGTCCAGAAGGGCGGAATAGTGAAGGATCCCGCAGTTCACTTGCAGGTCTTGAGGAAGGTCGCGGCCGAGGCGCTGGAAGCTGGCTTCGGTGTTTTTGGCTTTTCAAGGACACCGATAAAAGGGGCCGATGGCAATCAGGAATTCTTCATATTCTTGAAGAAGGGAAAAAAGGTAAAGAACGTTGATATCAATAAGGCAACATCAGAAGTAGCGGAGGCGGCTTAAAATGAGGGACTATATTATAGTAATGGCGCTTTCGGGCCTTGGCGGGCTGCTGATCGGTGTGGCCGCATTCTATTATTTGAACCGCTTCCTTCAAAGGTTCAGGCTTTCAAGAAGGCTAGGAGAGGCGTTCATGGCCCAGGAAGAAGCTGAAAACCTATTGAAAAAGCACAACTTCAAGGTTATCGACAAGCAGCGCAGGGCCGATATTATTACATATATAGATGGCAGACCGAACCTCTCCTATGTGCAGGCTGACTTTATAGTTGAAAAGCGCGGTAAATATTATGTGGCAGAAGTAAAAAGCGGCGAAACGGTCGCTAATCCAAGTGATCCGTCGACAAGAAGGCAGCTATTGGAATATAAGTTCGCCTATCAACCGGACGGCTTGATACTTGTTGATATGGTCGAAAGGAAGCTGCACCTCATCGATTATTATCTGCCGGAAAAAGGAGAGGATAAACTGATAAAGATCGTGATGGCTTTATTGATAGCAGGAATAGTGTTAGGATTGTTATGGTTGTTCATATCGGTAAGGATCCTGTAAGGATAGGACTGCGAGGTGGTCAATATGATGGACCTGATAGTTTATTATAAGCCTGAAAAACAGATAATTGCCGCAGCAATGAAGATATTCAAGTTCCTCAAAGCGAGAAAATTCCGAGTAAGATTGCTAAGGGACGGATCAAAGGTCAAAAAAAGCGTGATAGGCAAGGTTGACATGCTCATCTCTGTTGGAGGGGACGGGACGATGCTTAGAGCGGCAAGGATAGCGTCTCAGGCGGACGTGCCGATCTTTGGGGTGAATATGGGGAGGTTCGGTTTTTTGAGCGAGGTAGGGCCCGACGAAGCCGTGAAGATCCTTCCTAAGGTCCTGTCCGGCCACTATAAACTGGATGAAAGGATGATGATCCAGGCAACGGTCATCAGGGGAAAAAAGAAGGCAGGACACACTTTTGCATTAAATGACATTGTGATCAGCAAAGCAGGCATAGCAAGGCTTGTAAGATTAAGGGTATACATAGACGGGATGCTTGTAAGGACGCATAATGCGGATGGCATTATAGTATCAACGCCGACTGGATCGACCGCGTATAACATTTCAGTCGGCGGACCCATAGTCTATCCGACAAATCCAATGTTCATCATTTCCCCGATATGCCCGCATTCCATGTCAGACAGGCCGATAGTCATTTCCACCAGGAAAGACCAGCGGCTTGTTAATGTTGTTATTGATATTGAAAAGTCACCTGGCAGGCATGGGAGCGTACTACTTACTGCTGATGGCCAGCAGGTGATAAAGCTCAATGAGGGTGATAGTATAGTCTTCTCTGAGTCAACCCTAAGAACAAAGTTCATACGATTAAAGGAATATGACTTCTTTAAGGTGCTAAGGTCCAAATTAAAATGGGACTGACATGTTGACTTCGCTGAACATAAAGAATTACGCTCTTATTGATGATCTAAGCCTTGATTTTGGCGACGGCTTCAACGTCATGACAGGAGAAACGGGCGCCGGAAAGTCGATCATTGTAGGGGCATTGAGCATGGTCCTGGGTGAGAGGCTCGCGGACAATATCATCCGGACTGGCAAGGAAAAGGCGTATGTTGACGCCACGTTCAACATATCCAGCAGCTCCAAGCTGAAGGACATACTTGAACGCCTTGGTTTTGAAAATGATTCCCAAGTGATACTGTCCAGGGAGGCCGCGGCAGGAAAGACGCAGGCAAGGGTAAACGGAAGGACGGTAACGCAGAACGTCCTTAGGGAGATAAGCAGGAACCTTATAGATATCCACGGCCAGCACGAGCACCAGTCACTGCTTCAGGTGGAGAACCATATCAACCTTCTTGACCGCTTGGGCGGGAAAGAACTGCTGGATCTGAAAGGGAAAGTATCGGCAAATTTTGGGGAACTGCAACAAACAAAAGAGAAGCTGAGCGCCCTAAAGAGGTCGGCCGAAGAAAGGGAAAAGCAGATCGACTTCATGAAGTTCCAGATAAAGGAGATCGAAGAAGCCGGATTGAGGGACGGAGAGGAAAAAGAACTGGAGCAGGAAAGATCGCTCCTTGCGAATGCCGAGAAGATCAGCGAAAAAGTTGCCGAAATTACAGGCGCTCTTAAAAGGGAGAGCGGAGGGATAGTTGACAGTCTAAAAAGCTCGCTTTACGACTTCAAGGATATTACAGAGATGGACAGGTCCGCATCAAGCATCTTTGAGGATTACAGCGAGGCAACATACAAACTGGAGGAGGTCTCAAGGGAGCTTGAAGCCTATAAGGACAAGTTAATGTTCGATCCTAAAAGGCTTGAAGAAGTGGAGGACAGGCTTGATCTTATCAGGCAGCTGAAAAAAAAATACGGCCAATCGATGGATGATATCAACGGGTTCAAGGATAAAACGAAAAACGATCTGGCATTACTGGTCAACAGCGATGAGGAGATAGGCAAGCTTGAGGATGCGGTCAAAAGGCTTTCAAAAGAAATGCTGGACATGTCACTAAAGCTTTCGGTCGCAAGGAAGAGAACAGCGAAAGACGCTGAACAAAAGGCCGTGGAGGAACTTGAGGGACTCAACATGAAGAACGTCAAGTTCAAAGTGGACTTCAGGCCTGCCGGATCCGACAATATCATCAACATTGACGGCAAGGACCATAGGTACAATGAGAACGGGATCGACGACGTTGAATTCCTGATATCGCCGAATCCAGGCGAACCGCTGAAGCCCCTGGCAAAGATAGCTTCGGGCGGAGAGATATCCCGCATAATGCTTGCATTGAAGACCATACTTATCAAAGCTGACCTGATCCCCACGATGATATTCGACGAGATAGACGTTGGCATAGGCGGGAATACGGCGACATCGATCGGCAACAAGCTGGCAAAACTCTCAAGGTCCCATCAGGTAATATGCATAACACACCTTGCGCAGATCGCGTCGTTCGCCGATAACCATCTTTTTGTCGATAAAGCGGTAAAGAGCGGAAGGACATTCGTGGAGGTAAAGGAGCTGGACAAGGGGGGCAAGGTAAAAGAGATTGCCAGGATGGTAAGCGGAAAGATCACTGATTCTTCAATGAAGACAGCGGAAGAGATGCTCCGCATTAAATAGGATTTGCCTACTGCAAGCAAAACAAAAAAACATGAAAAGCTGCCGCTTTATTGGAAAAATTCTAAATCCGAATATCCCTGCCTGCCCTGTCTGCCGACAGGCAGGCGGCAGGCAGGGAAACACTAAACAAATCCCATTTATTTAAATACCAATGTTTGAAACATTGTGGGATTAGGAATTAGATATTGTTTAGAATTTAGAAATCAGTATTTAGAATTTAATATACTTCAATAGATACAATAAGCGAACTAATTCTTACAGAGGTTGTACTTTGGAGACAGGAGTTTTTCCAGGTTCTTGAAAATAGTTATTTTGACCGGTTCCGATATGTTCGCGGCTCCCGTATACGGGAACGGCATGAAAAGCTTGATCTCTTCGCTCTTAATGTCCTTTAGGATTTCAGCATACTGGATGAGGACGACCTTATTGATCATTTCAAGCATCTTTTCGTTGTTCAGTTCTTTCATGATCATCAGCCCCCTATGCGTAAAATCCGGAACTACCCTTAACAACAAAGGCTTTTGCCACAACAAGGTTCACGGTTCCGCCCTTCAAGGCCATATGTGAAGCGATAAGCTTGGAATTAAGCGCGTCCTTGACGTACCTTATCCCGTTTACGATTATGATTTCCCAGATCTTGTTTTTGTCCTTTTTATTGCCCATTTTAGCTTCACTATCCTTCTATATATATATCGTAAAAAAACAGGCCGGATTTCACTTATTGATGATTTCGATAAAAGGGTATCATAGTCCTCCAGAGGCCACGCCAGGGGCGGGCAGGCCCCTCGACAAGCTCGGGGCAGGCATGTCCACGATTTGCCCGCTTATTATTCCTGTATTTGCCCTGAATCCTAATGTGGTTACTGTCTGCAATTCAAGAACGTTCAGATAAAAGGTAGGAGAAAGAAGCGGCAGATCTTTAAGTATCTCATATACCTCTTCCAGCTGCGCTTTAGTGCAATTCCTATTCTTGATGGCCTCAAACAGATTAGTCGATGCTTCCAGCTTTTCAATGGCATTCTTCCCATCCTCAAAGCTCAATAAGAATTCTTTTTGCCTTTCACCGTTGGCACGGCTTAATATATTAGAGGATCTTTCATCTGGCTGTTTGGACTTTCCAGTCCTCGTTGGGGTATACAGCGAATATAGATATCTGCTGAATGGCCCGCCTTCTTTCAGTGATCCGTCACCACCCCTTAAATCAGATATGTTGAACTTATAATACAGTTCACTCGAAATAACAGGCAGATGTTCCAATCGCTGATGAAAAATGCGGCAGTTTTCCTCCGAAAACCGCGGAGGTTTGCCAGTGCGCGCGAACATTCCCGAGACCTTCCTGAAATCGTGGTTTGGGAAAAATATTGTCCAGAATTCGATCGTGTCATCGAAGAAACCGTGAGGATGACATGATTCAAAAAACAGTTTCCTCAGAAAATCTTTGAATTCGGGAGACAGCGGGTCAGGGAACAGCTCTCGGACCGTTTGCGAAGGCAAAGGTTGAGGGCATATCGGCTCCTCTATGAGCCGAGGGCTCACATTTACGCTCACGGTCCCGTTAATGCCCACCTTTTTGACAAATGATCCTCCCAGATCCCCCATCCAAATAGTTGTGTTAATGCCGTGAGAATCGTCAGGATTTGGCAGTGGAAAATACGGACTGCGGTACGCTCTTCCTTCCGGTATAACACCGCTTGCGCATGCTTTTACGCATTCATCATCTCCGAACAGCTGCCGTTTTAAAGGTGACCTTCCGCGAGTATCGATATTTCTGTACTCGTCCCGCATCTCCGGCTCGATCAACGGCAGGACCCTTGTATGGTAAAAATCCTGGATATATTCCAGCGTAAAATGCGCGTTCCCCGAGATCGGCGGATGACCACCGGTCCCGAGAAGACGTACTCTTGGCTTTAATATATTTATGGCATGGGCGAATCTTTCGGCATATTTCCGCAGCCAGAATTCATTGGGGGCGGAAGCGGGGGTCGGGAACACCTCCCTGTGCAACAGATGTACGGACAGCCCGAGCTTCATCCCCAGCGCGACATATTTTCTCGCGGCTTCCTCAGCGTACTCATCTCCGGGCCAGAATCCATGCGTCATTGGTTGGCTCAAAGGGATCCCCATTCTCTTCAGTTGAGCGGCAAGATCGCCGTAGTCAGCATCAAAGTTCGTGTCATGCCACTGCATGATATCTCCACCATCATATAACATCAGCTCACCTTTGCTATTTTTGTCTAAGAGCTGCATGGCCAACAAAAGGACCATGGGAAATGGCATGAACTTAACGTCCTTATTGCCTATAGGTGTTGCACACATGAGGCAGTTGCTCCAGCATCCATCGGCAATTTGGATTATCTTATAGCCGCCTTCCCAATTAAAAGCCGCTTTGAAAGCGCGGAACCGCGGGTCTTTTAACGTCTGGTTATCGAAAGGATTCCGGAAAAGATGCAGTTTGGGATCTTTCGCTGACGGCAGCTGCGGCAGCCAGTCTTCGACCTGACCAAGAGAAGGACGCTGCAGGAAGAAAGCCTCCTCGGCAAGCTTGAAAGTGCCTATTCCCTCATTATTTAGAAGGTGACGGTATGCACCCAGCGCCCTTACTCCGCGGGCGAACCTTACCAGTGTATCCATGGGGGCATGAGGCAGTTTTTCCTGGAGGATCTGCACGTCATTCCTTATGCTCATCATCCTTCTATTTGTCAATACATCGGCTGGTCCGCCCATAGATCATGCTCCCATAACATTATTCAGTGTATTTATCGGTATATTTAATGAAGGATTTCATTGTATTATTTAAAATAATAGAAGAGTATCAGGACATGATGATCCCTAAATTATTGACAACAGACCTGACAGGGACTATTATTTTTACATGCCTAGTGTTAAAAATACGTTATCTCTTGTTAGAGACCACGATAAGAAATTTGCTGGCACGATAGCCTTCAGGAACGAGAAGATTACTCTCCATGACGGATCCAAATTGGCAATAGGTATCGACTCGGAAAGGTGGGTGATCCTGTATCAAAAGGCCCCATCGGAACATTTCGTTATTTATGAGTATAATGCAGAAACGCATACGCTGTTCGTTGACAAGAAACCAGGCACTGAGGATGACTATAATATGATGGTTAAGCTGGTCAATAATTTTCTTGAACATGCTGAAGTGAGCGATGTCGTGACAATAGAAGCAGGCAGGAAGAACAATGTTTGATTTTGAGATAAAAAAAGTAAGACCCGAGGCAGCTGCGCCGGCGCACTCCGAGGAGATCAAGCGGAAACAAAAGGATATAAAAAGTCAGCTAGGCAAGGCGGCATTTATTGAGACTTTTGGCCCCAAAGGGACCGTACTCAGGGTGAGCAGCGGGATCCAGAGGTCAAAGGGCGCTTTGAGATGGATCTCCGATACTTTTGAGGAGGAGAAATAGCTTTCCTCGGCATTTCCCGCCGCACCGGATGCCTTTTAGCCATTTAACCTGCAATGTATGATATAATAGCCCTCGTTTTTGGAAGAACTTTATGGAACGCTTCTTAAAAAGCAGATACAAGATCGGTGAAAAGATCGGGGAAAGCCCATTTTCTTTTACGTATAAGGGCTTTCTTATCGGCTCCCAAGTGCCGGTCATCATCAAAATATATAAAAGGGCAGCCCTTAACAGCCCCTTGATAAACAAACTTAAGCCAAAGGTAATAAAAATGATCAGCCTTGACCATCCGTCCATTGCAAAGGTCCTTGACGGGGATTACGGCTGGCAAGGATATTTTTTTGTAAGAGAATTCGTTGAAGGCGAGCCACTTGATGAAATACTTACACATGAAGCCCTTAATGTCGATACGGCCTTGAACGTCGGAAAACGCATTTGCGAGACATTGAGGTTCGCGCATGACAATGGGTTATTACACGGTGCCCTCGGATCGAACAACATCTTTGTATCCAACAAGAAAGAGCTGAAGCTGGTAGATTTTATCCTTGAAGGCAAGGTGCGCGGCAATTTGGACCTGCTGGCGCATCAGGCGTCTTTTGACGCAAGATATCTTTCGCCCGAGCAGATACTTGGAGAACCGGTCACTTACCAATCAGACATCTATTCATTCGGGATCGTCCTTTACCAGTTATTGACCGGCGAGCTGCCCTTTAAAGGCAGCGGCCTGGAGGTGGCTATAAAGCACCTGAAAGAGGAGCCCGCGCCGCCATCGTCACTTAATCCGAACGTTCCATCTTACGTGGACGAGATAGTCCTTAAAGCACTTGAAAAAGATCCTGTCATGAGATTCAGGAGGATATCCGAGGTTGATGACAGCCTGGCTGGAAAGACCTTGATCTTCAAGGGTGCTGATGTTGACTTATCAAATCTGATATACGATGATACGGAAACATTGGAACCTGAGGTCAATCAGGAGGAAGCAGCTCCAAAAAAAGAAAAAAAGCCCAGAAAAAGGAGGAGCAGCCCGCTTTTATGGGCGGCGTTCTTCATACTGGTTGCCATTGCAGCGGGATTATGGTATTCATTTATCCAGGGTTTAATAAACATCAGATGAGGTATGCGCATGATTAAGGTCTTGACCTTATACTTGAGCTTTGTTCTATTGGTGCTGGTGATCGCCGGCTACCTTGTATACATACTTAAGATACCTTCCCCAAGGTTCGTAGTAACCGCGATCTTTCTTGTAATAGTATCACCCCTTATTGTGGGGTATTTGCTTGTTTTTTACGTGATACCTGTACCAGAAGTAGCGGTCCCGGATGTGACCTGGCAAACGTCAACGGAAGCCATATCAATACTCAGGGAGTTCGGATTAAAGCCCAGGATCGCAGGGAAGAACTTTGACAGATATATCACCTCAGGTCGTGTCATCCTGCAGGACCCAAGGCCCAAGAAAAAGGTTAAACTTGGCAGGATTGTAAATTTGACGGTCTCAACTGGCCAAAGAATGGTACCAGTACCGTCATTGATAGGAAGGCCGTATTCCCAGGTCGATCAGCTATTATCAGAGTTAGGCTTCAGGATAGGTGCAACGGTTGAAGTGGTTTCAGATAAATATCAAACCGGTATAATACTTGGTCAAATTCCTTCGCCTGAGGTCGAGATTGAAGCAGGATCGAACGTGGACCTGTTCATTGCGAAAAATCCCAAGTTCGGCCTGGTCAAGATGCCATACCTTATAGGTAAAAGACTTGATGATGCGGAGGAAACATTAAGGGACATGAGGATCAATCTTGGAAAGGTGGACTATCAGGAGACCGACATAATCGAGGAGGGGATCGTGATGAGACAGGAGCCGATGTGGGATGAGGAAGTGAAGGTCGGTTCTTCCGTTACGCTTACCGTATCAAAAAAATCCAAAGGAACATCCATCCCGTAGAGGAGGAACGTATGAACATTAAAGTTGCGCCCTCGATCCTTGCCGCGGATTTCTCCAAACTGGGAGAGGAGATCATGCGCGTTGAAGAAGCCGGAGCCGATATGATACATGTTGACGTGATGGACGGGCATTTTGTCCCCAACATAACGATGGGACCCGTTGTAGTTGAGGCGATATCAAGGATAACCGGATTACAGGTGGAAGCGCATTTGATGATAGAGAATCCCGACAGGTATATTGAGAGCTTTGCAAAGGCCGGCGCAAAAATAATAAACATACACGCCGAGGCGTCCAAGAACATGAAAAGAGATATTGAGCTGATAAGGAGCTATTCAGCAAAGCCGGGATTAACGATCAATCCGGAAACCCCGCTTAAGAAAATAAAGGAGTTCCTTGACAAGATTGATATGGTGCTGATAATGTCCGTCAATCCCGGTTTTGCAGGTCAAAAATTCATGCCTGAGGTGCTTCCGAAGATATCCGAGCTTAGGGAGATAGTGAAAAGCAGGGGTCTTAAACTTGATATTGCTGTGGACGGCGGCATCAAGCTTAATAACGCAAAACAGGTGATCGACGCCGGAGCTAACCTTCTTGTTGCAGCCTCCGAAATATTCCAATCGAAGGATTACAAAGGTGTGATTTCCGGGTTCAAGAAACTTGGATCAAAATGAAGGAAGACACCAAATTCATGAGGCTGGCGATAGAGCTGGCCAGGACGCAGGTCGGCATAACCAGCCCTGATCCGCTTGTAGGAGCTGTTCTTGTCAAGAACGGCAGGATCATAAGTAAAGGCTACCACGCTTCCTACGCAACGCCCCACGCAGAGGACTTCGCCATTAAGAAGGCCGGCAAAAAGGCAAAAGGCGCAACTCTATATATTAACTTGGAGCCCTGCTGCCATTTCGGGAACAATCCCCCATGCTGCCAGAAGATCATCAATGCGGGAATCAAGAGGGTAGTTGCCGCGATGCAGGACCCTAATCCGCTGGTTTCCGGAAAAGGCTTCGCGGAACTTCGCGAGGCCGGCATAAAAGTTGATGTTGGTGAGCTTGAAGATGAGGCAAAAAGGCTTAATGAAGCGTTCGCAAAGCATATTACTACCGGGCTTCCTTTTGTGATAATTAAGTGCGCCATGACACTGGACGGGAAGATCGCTACCGCATCCGGCGACAGCAAATGGATATCAGGCAAGGAATCAAGACAACTCGTTCATTATTTGAGGAATTACGCGGATGCCGTGATGGTCGGCTTGGGCACCGTCATGAAGGACGATCCGGAGCTTACTGTCAGGGATGTCGGGAAAAGAAAAGTGGTGAGAAGGGATCCCAGAAAGATCATTCTTGATAGCACCGCAAGGACACCGCTTAGTTCAAAAGTGATAAAGATTAATCCTGACAGGACGATCATCGTGGTGACAAAAAAGGCGCCCAAGAGTAGAATTGATGCCCTAAGGAAAAAAGGCGTTTCCATTCTGAAGGTAAGGACAAAGGATGATAAGATAGACTTAAAAGACCTGATATCTGAGCTTGGGAAGCGCGATTTCACCAGCATAATGATAGAGGGAGGCAGTTCGGTCAACGCTTCAGCGCTGTCAGCTAAGATAGTTGATAAAGTTTATATATTCATATCACCCCAGATATTCGGTGGCAGCAAGGCCAAAACCCTTGCTGGCGGTGAAGGCATAAGGAAGATCAGCCAATCGATCAAACTCGATAAGTACGAGGTCAAGAAGATAGGAAATGATATACTTGTCGAAGGGTATATCAGCAAAAAGCAATAGGAGCATATGAATTGCGGATAAACGAGAACATGACCATTGCAGAAACGATCAAACTGAAACCCGATTCTATTAAGGTATTCATGTCCTTTGGCATGCATTGCGTCGGATGTGCGGTGGCTGCCGGCGAGACCATTGCTCAGGCGGCCGAGGTCCATGGGATCGACATTAAAAAGCTGACCGAAGAATTGAACAAGGACTAGGTTAAGAGGCGGCAATATGGCAAATGTTAAGATCTATTCCACACCCACTTGTCCCTATTGCAGAATGATCAAGGAATTCCTGAAGCAGAACAATATAGCTTTTCAGGACGTCAACGTATCGGATGATCAGGCTGCCGCAAAGGAAATGGTGGAAATATCGGGGCAGATGGGAGTGCCCGTTATCGATATCGACGGCAAGATCATCGTGGGCGCCGACAAGACCGCTATAAAAAAAGCCCTTGGCTTGAAATAGCTAATGAAAGCCGTATCCTTATGAAAAAGGTTTATCTCGATAACGCGAATTCAACACCTGTTGACCCAAGGGTTTCGGATGTGATGGACCCTTACATCCGCGAGAAATTCGGCAATCCGTCAAGTCTTCATGATTACGGCGTTGAGGCCAAAAAGGCGATCGATGATGCAAGGAAGAACGTGGCGGACCTTATATCAGCCGATCCCGGTGAGATATTCTTCACTTCCTCAGGATCTGAATCGAACAATTTCGCGGTCAAAGGAATCGCTTTCGCGAATCAAACAAAAGGGAATCATGTAATCGCCTCTTCGGTCGAGCATGTTTCGGTCCTTCATTCAATAAAGTTCCTTGAGAAATTCGGCTTCAAGGTGACCTTGCTACCCGTAGATAAATACGGGACCGTCAGCCCTGACGAGCTGAAAAAGGCGATCACTAAAGAAACCGTGCTAATAGCGGTGATGCATGCAAGCAATGAGGTGGGCACCATCGAACCGATAGAACAGCTGGCCCAGATCGCGGCAGAAAACAAGATACCATTTCATTGTGACGGTGTTCAAACTGTCGGGACTGTTCCAGTTGATGTTAAGCGCCTAAAAGTCTCAACAATGAGCTTTTCAGCCCAGCAGTTTTATGGTCCAAAGGGGATCGCTGCACTTTATATAAGCAAGGGAACAAGAGTGATACCGTTCATTGACGGAGGCATCCAGGAAGAAGGCCGCAGGGCTGGAACGGAGAACGTTCCCGGCATCGTAGGGCTTGGCATGGCTGCTGATCTGGCCAAAGATGAAATGAAGCAAAGGATAGATAAGTCACAGAAGCTCCGCGATAAGCTGATATCGGAATTATCAAAGAAGGTAGAGGATTCCGTCCTGACAGGGCATCCAAAGGACAGGCTTCCCGGGCATGCCAGCTTTTGCGTTAACAAGATCGAAGGCGAGTCAATGACGATGTTCCTGAACATGGACGGTGTGGCGGCTTCCACCGGTTCAGCCTGTGTTTCAAGGGCGCTGAAAGCGTCACATGTACTCTCGGCGATGGGAGTGGACCCTGTCCTTGCCCAAGGATCCATAATGTTCTCCATCGGGAAGGATAATTCCGAAGAGGATATAGACCATGTACTTGAAAAATTACCGCCGATCGTGGAGCGGCTTCGGGCAATGTCACCCTTGAGGTGATATTTTCAATGATCCCAACAAGACGCTGCGGCGCACAAAGGGGACGTTCTTGATAAAACTAAAGAAGATCGCATACAGTTTCGGCGCGGTAGCCACTGCGCTTTCATATCAAGCGTTCTCCACGTATATATTGTTCTTCTATGTTGACGTAAGAAAACTGTCTTCGAGCATGGCCGCTATCGCAATGCTTATTTACGGGATATGGAACGCGATCAATGATCCTCTGGCAGGCTTCGTATCGGACAGGACAAGGACAAGGCTTGGAAGAAGGATACCTTATATACTTTTCTTCGCTGTCCCCTTTGGGATTATCTATTTCCTATTATGGGCCGTGCCTTCAGGAATGTCCCAGATGTCCCTGTTCATATATTTTCTGGTGTTCATATGCCTGTTTGACGGGCTGTATTCCATTGTAGTACTTAATTGGGCTTCGCTTTTCCCGGAGATGTACCAGGACCTGAAAGAAAGAACGGAGGTCAATTCGTACAGGCAGGCTTTCGGGATGATAGGGCTCATGATCGGGATAGCGCTTCCACCGATGATCTACACGGCTATCGGCTGGAGATCAATGGGCCTTATATTTGGCGCGATTATAGCCGTGGCCTATCTGATCGCTTTATCAGGAAGCTTCGAAAAAAAAGAATACATGCTTGATAAGGCGCTAGGCCTCAGGGAGGCCCTTATCCACACATTCAGGAACAGATCGTTCATTGCTTTTGTCGTTTCAAACCTTTTCATACAGTATGCTTTTACGATGGTGCTGGCGATGATACCTTTTTACGCAAAATACGCATTGAGGATAGAACCTGTTATGATGACCCTGATGCTTTTGACCGCGTTCATTGTGGCGTTCATCATGATGTACTTCTGGAGGATCGTTACGAACCGGTATGGGGCCAGGAATTCATATATGGCGGCGATATTGTTCTTCGCTATTTCCCTTATACCCTTCATGTTCAGCAAAGGCTATTTTGCCAGCGTGTTGATCTGCGGCGCGCTTGGAGCGGGGCTTGCGGGAATAATACTGATATCAGACGTGATAATTTCCGATATTATCGACGAGGACGAGACCAGGACAAATACCAGAAGGGAAGGCATGTTTTTTGGTGTCAATGCTTTTGTAACAAGGTTCGCCATTGCCCTTGAAGCATTGAGCATCGGATTGATGTTCAAAATGACGCATTACAGCCCATACATATTCACTCAAACAAGGTCCTTTTTGTTCGGACTAAAAGTTCTCCTGTCATTGCTTCCTGTGCTCGCGCTAATAGCAGCACTGGCGATAATGACATTGTATCCCCTATATGGCAGGAAGCTTGATGAATTAAGGGGAAGGATCGAATCTCTTCATCTTGAAAAAGCAAGGAAAATGAATTGATACTCATTTCCGGTCATTACCATATGAAGGATAATATTGTATAATATCAGATAGGTGGACTTTATGCGGAAGACAATCATAACAGTTTTTATATTAATGTTCGTTGCTAGCGCCTCTTTTACCGAAGAGCTGAGCAGGTCGGAATATGAGCGGAAGCTGGAATATAAAAGGAAAAAGATCGAGGTCGTGATACAGTCCCATATGGTCGGACGCAAGTCCGGTTATATGGACGTAGATACGACAGAATTCAGGTATACGACCACAACGGAAGGATATTCTTACGGTAATTCAAGCACGACCGGGAGCAGGGGCGAAACAATAAGCTTTGAGAAAGTATCGGATTGGATGATAGTAAAGGGCGGGATAAGGGAGTTGTCCGATCTTGAGTTCCTGGAGATCACCGATAACACCGAAAAAGCCGAATGGGTGAGGATGCGGGTCGATGACAAACGATTTTGGTCAAATTGGGGCACGGGTACCTTTTTGGTCGGTCTTCTGACTGTCATCGCCGGCGCAACTGTGAATCCCACAAACACAAGCCTTATATCAGCGGGCAGTCTCATGACTGTTGGCGGCTTTTTGATCAACGCATTATTGGGATCCAATCCGAGGCATTACATCCATCCTGACTTTGCACAGGAGGAAGCAGACAGATACAATATCCGCATTAAAAGGTCATTAAGCATTCCAATAGAATATGAATGATCCAGGGAATACCATCAATATTTTGGCATTGTGACAATTAAAACATTCTTTTGACTATACCCGCGAATTAATTTATAATCTTTGCTTGTTGATTATCCTAGGGAGACATTAGAAAGAGAGTTAGACGTGGCGAGCTACTTCATTAGTTCTTCGAATTTTGAGAAATTCGTGAACAAGTTGACCTCTGACGCTGATGTTTTTGCCCCGGTTATCATTAATGACAGACCAAGGCTTAAAAAGATCGATGCTTCGAATATAACCTCTATCGACTTGGGTAGTTATAGAACTTCAGATCCAATAAAATCTGTTTTCTTGAAAGCACGAGAAGATGTATCCTCATATTTCAACGGAGATAAGAATGTCCCAACTTCCTCAAAAAGTAAGGTGATTTTTTGTAAATCATGCGATATCGCCGCGCTGGCGTTCGAGGACAGGTTTTTCTTGGGGGAGATCATCGATCCTTTCTATGCCAAAGAGCGCAATGATGTCATCGTTATTGGCTCGGATTGCGGCGACGTTATCGCAACTTGTCATTGCAGCATATTAGGCGTCAAGCCATACCCTGAAAGAGATTTTGATATTAACTTATCAGTTGTCGCGGACGGCTATCTGGTCGACGTCGGATCCGATAAAGGCAAAAAACTTATCGACGGCAACAACTTATTATTCGTTGACCCCACGACATCACAAAAAGATCAACAGATAATGAAAAGACAGGACATGCTTGATAAAGTGAATGACATCAATAAGAAATATACATATAAGCTATCCCTTGATGAGATCGTGAAGAGAGGGCTTGAGAGCGAGGCATGGCGAGGCATAGCGAAAAGCTGCACTGAATGCGGCGGATGCAACATAAGCTGCCCGACATGCACATGTTTTTTGCTGTATGACGAGAAAAGCGGAAGTGATAATGTCCGGAGCAGGCAATGGGATTCCTGCATGAAGGCAGGTTACGCGAAGGTGGCCGGCGGCGCTAACACAAGGCCCATGCTTTTCAGAAGGACCCAGAACAGATGGCAGTGTAAATTCGATTACATGTTCGACAAGTACGGGACATACGCATGCTCAGGCTGCGGTAGATGCACCGAGGTATGCATGGCAAAGATAGACTTGAGGGAAGCGCTGCTTGACCTTGAGAAGAAACTTGCCCTCAGCGTCAAGCTGGAATAATTTTAGGAGAACACGGGAAATGGAGAATCCTTACAGGCCGATAGAAACAATAGTTGATGATGTTATAACTGAATCATCAACGATCAAAACACTGGTGCTCAAGCCTCAAGAGCCGATCGAGTTCAAGGCGGGCCAGTTCATTGAACTTACGGTCCCGGGACTTGGCGAAGCGCCGTTTACGCCGTCCTCTTCACCTTATGTAAAAGATAAGATGGAAATCACCATAATGAAGGCCGGCTCCGTGACCTCGGTGATACATACCCTTAAGAAAGGCGATGTTGTTGGTCTTCGCGGACCTTTTGGCAAGGAGTATCCTATTGATAAATTCGGCGGCAAAGAAGTGTTGATCGTTGGCGGCGGCGTCGGGCTTGCTCCGCTGAGGTCCCTGCTGCTTGCATTGTTCCAAAATATCGCTGATCTTCGGAAAATTCAGCTTCGTTACGGAGCAAGAACTCCGGCTGATATCATCTATAAGGAACAGATCGGGGAGTGGGCGAAGCATGAGAAGACGGATATTCATTTGACGGTTGATATAGGCGACAAGATATGGAAGGGTAATGTCGGCCTGATAACGACGATCCTGGACAAAAATATGGGGATAGACATTTCAAACAGCGTTGCAGTGGTTTGCGGTCCGCCAATAATGATGAAATTCGTCACATTAAAACTTGTTGACATCGGTTATACGCCGGAGAACATTTACCTTTCCATGGAAAGGAACATGTCATGCGGCATAGGAAAATGTAACAGGTGCAAGGTAGGGAAATATTACGTATGCACGGACGGTCCGGTGCTGACTTGGGACCAGGTTAAAGACATACCTGATCCGTTTTAGGGAGAAACATGGAAAAACAAAGATCGATCTGTATGTTCTGTTCGATGGGATGCGGGCTTATCCTTGTTAGCAATAAGGGTATCCCTTCGCACATAGAATATGATCACGATAATCCCGTTAACAAGGGTTCCCTTTGCCCGCGAGGCAACTGCATGATAGAGATGGTAAAGAACACTCAAAGGCTAAAGAATCCGGCCATAAGGATCGACGGTTCTTTGATCGAATCAAGCTGGGACGAGGCCATAGGGGTTGCGGTGCAAAGGATCCTGGATATCAAGAAGAAGTATGGCGCAAGGTCAATTGGAGTGGTCGTTTCCCCGGGCCTCACGAACGAAGAGATCTATCTTGCCGGGGTTCTGGCAAAGGACACAATAAAGACGCCAAACTTTGATATTTCACTTTCTTCCGATGATATGAACCTGTTCATGGGATTGGAAGAGGATCCGCTCAAGAAGGTCGGCATATTCACTGTAAATGACATTGACGACTCGGACTGCGTGCTTATCGTCGGCGACCAGCTCTCCAAGGCCCCATGTTCTTCAAAGAATGTCATGAACGCAAAATACAAAAAGAAGGGAACAAAGATCATTGTGATCGACCACAAAAGATCACATACCGCATGGTTCGCATCGACTTTCATGCAGGCCAATCCAGGTACGGAATGGCTGATATTGCTTGGCATGGTGAAAGCAGTTATGGATTCTAAAAAAAGCGTGTCAGGCAAGGAAAGAACCCTTAAAAGCTTATTGAACAGGATCACCTTTGATGGAATTTCTAAGCTTTCGGGAGTTCCTTCAGGCACCATCATGTCTTCAGCGAATGAGTTTGCCTCATCAAAAAAAGGGACCATAACCATCTCAACGGGATTTAACAGGGTCCACCCGCTCACAGCGGTCTTAAGCAAGATGCTTGCTTCTGTTTCAAAAGGAAAAAAAGGAGTACTTCCATTTTACACATACATTAATTCGAGGGGTGCCGGCTATATTCGAAATATCATGTTCGGTGAAAAAAGGACTATGACGACGCCTGAGATGGTCGAAGAAGCCGTTGCAGGCCGCATTAAGGCGATCATTTCATTTGGAGTGGACGTAGTAAGCCTTGCCAAATGGGGAAATATTTTCGGGAAATCTTTTCAACTAAAGATGCTTGCTGCTTCGGACATATTCCCGTCAAGGACGACAGATGTGGCGGATATAATTTTCCCTTCAGCGTCCATTCTTGAAAAAAACGGGAGCATGGTCTTGGGCGATGATACTGTATTGAATATTGAAAAGGCATTGCCGACCATTGAAGCTTCAAGGAAAGATCTTGAGATAATGCAGAGGCTCATATTTGGCATCGGCAAAAAGATCATAGGCGCGGATGAATTGAACAAAGATCTACGGAAGGCGAAAGGTAAAGCTTCAAGATCGTCCAGCGTAGCTCTTATTGGGAGGATGATAATGAAGAGCCTATCAGAATTAAAGCAAAAGAAACGCAAGCCGTACACGCTGGTTGCGGACGAGGATATTGCGCATTTCATGGAGGGATCTTATACAAAAAAGTTCTATTGGCCGGATAGGGTGTGCGGCGATCCGCTTTTAAGGATTGGTAAAACCACGGCGAAAGAGCTGGCAGTAAATGAGGGTGATGAGGTGATAGTCAGCTCTAAGAACGGCGACCTTCTGCTTGATGTAATGATCGATGACGGGATACCGCCTAAATACGCTTTTATCCCTGCGCATTTTATTGATGTCCGGAACCTTTTTGGAAGGAAAATATCGGATCCTACAGGAAGGATAATATTGGAGCCTGTAGGTATCACGATCGAAAAGGTAAATTGAAAAAATGACAAAAAGGATTTTCTTGAACATGGACAGATGCTGCGGTTGCGGTTCATGCGCGGCGGCCTGCAGCTATGGTCATCTTGACCAGACATTGCTGCTACACAGCGATATAAAGAGCAATGCCTGGCTCCCGCTTCATTGCAAGCACTGCGAACAGCCGGCGTGCGTTGCCGCATGCCCGAATGGCGCGATGAAGAAACAGGAAAATGACGGCGTGGTCAAAAGGAACGTTTTTATGTGCATAGGTTGCGGGTCCTGCGCGGTATCTTGTCCTTTTGGCGTTATAGATGCGGAGCTTAACAGGCATATGGTAGGCAAGTGCGATCTGTGCTTTGATTGGATAAAAGAAGGTAAGGCCCCAAGATGTGTTTCAACATGCACTTCAGGGGCGCTTACGTTCGAGGATGTCGATGAGTCGATCAACGATAAGAATAAACTGCTTATCGGGGACAGGCTGGCTACGAATAATATTTTTATGAGGAGGCGATAAGTATGAAGTGTAAACACTGCAATGTTGAGAATCCGGCAAGAGCAAAGTATTGCATCGAGTGCGGGAAAAGACTTAAAGAGGGAAGTACAGCCGCTTACTATATGGATCATGCATGTGCTGCGCTAAGGGATGGCAAGTTGAACGAAGCCATTGAGGATTACAAGAAAGCGATCGAACTTGATCCGAAGAACGCGACGGCGCATAGCAGCCTGGGGAGCATATATTATAGAAAGGCCATGCTGGACGAGGCGATCTCCGAGTACAAGAAAGCTGTCGCAAAGAATCCCAACTACGCGGGAGCCCATTATGAACTTGGCATAACGCTATACAGGCGAGGTGATTTTGAGAACGCGATCAAATCCTTCAAGAAAGCACTAGAAGTAAATCCAAATATACACATAGCGAAATACTGGCTCGGGCTATCGTATTATTACAGCGGCAAACTGGATGAAGGGATAGAAGCTTTTGAAGATGTCATTTTAAAGCAGCCTGAGATAGTGATAGCGCTTTATCATCTAGGTGTAGCCTACGCGCGTAAGAACGATAATCAGAAGGCAATTGATTCATTCGAGAAATTCCTTAAGGTAAGTCCGAGAAGCGCTGCCGCTCATTATAACCTGGGATTGGCCTATTATAATAAGGGGGACATTGACGAGGCTATAGACCATTTTACTAACGCCATAAAGATCGATCCTGACGATAAGAAATCAAAAAAGAACCTGGAGATGCTTGAGGAAGTGAAGGCAAAGTTCTTTTAGGATGTGGAGCTGGATGAGCGAAATCTTTAAAGCGATAATATTATATTTTATTTTCCCGGGCTTCCTGTTCACGGCCGTTGCAGGGCTTCTATCGACCTGGATAGACAGGAAAGTGACGGCCCGATTGCAGTGGAGGGTCGGACCGCCGTGGTTCCAGCCTTTCGCTGATATTATCAAGTTGTTGGGCAAGGAAATGATCGTTCCCGAAGGAGTATCGGCCTTCCGGTTTGTATTGATCCCTGTCTTGGGCCTTGCGGCGATAACCCTTGTTTCAACAATGCTTTGGATGGTCGTAATTGGCGGAAGCTCATTCACAGGAGACCTGATAGTAGTTCTGTGTCTTCTTATCGTGCCGTCGATTTCTGTGATCCTTGGAGGCTCGGTATCGAAGAATCCTCTTAGTGCGCTGGGTACATCTAGAGAAATGAAGCTAATCCTTTCATGTGAACTGCCGTTTTTAATATCGGTTTTCACGGTGATCATGAGGTCGGGATCGATATTGCTTGTTAGCATAACCGAATATCAGGCTTCGCATGGTGCTATTGCAGGAAACTTGTCCTGTCTCTTGGCTTTTGCAGTAGCACTGATCTGCGTGCAGGCAATACTTGGATATGTTCCGTTCGACATACCAGATGCGGAACAGGAGATAGAGGCGGGCCCATACATTGAATATTCCGGACCGGCCTTTGCCGTGTTCAAGCTGACAAGAGCCATGATGCTGTTCGTCCTACCGGTTTTCCTGATAACAATATTCCTTGGTGGCATCAATGTCATGACATGGCAGAGCGTAGGTTGGTTCGTATTAAAATATGTATTGATCCTGACAGCGATAATATTGATCAAAAACACGAATCCGAGACTTCGGATCGATCAGGCAACGAGGTTTTTCTGGGGACCGGTGACAATAGTGGCCCTTATCGCTTTAATGCTTCAATTTATCGGTGTCAAAATATGAACTTATTTAAGTGGGGACTAAGGAAAGCTCCTGCGGTATTTCACGCGGGCGCTTCAGCTTGCAACAATTGTGACATTGAGATACTTGACCTGCTCACACCAAGGTTCGATATCGAGAGGTTTGGGATGACGCTTGCAGGGAGCATCAGGCAGGCTGACATACTTTTAGTGACGGGCGTTGCCAACAGGAAGATAGCCAAGAAACTGCAACAGCTTTACGCTCAAATGCCTGCGCCAAAAGTTGTTGCCGCGATAGGGAGCTGCGCATGTTCGGGGATAATTTTCAGGGACAGCTATAACGTGGGCACGCCTGTAGACAAGATCATACCGGTCAACATCTATATACCGGGCTGCCCTCCGAAGCCGGAGGCGATGATCGCGGCGCTTATCAAGGCTTTGAACAGCCTGTAAGGAGCAAATAATGCAAAGAGTTGCCGAGGCAATAAAAGTTGAATTTGGGGAGCAAGTGGAAATAATTGAAAAGTCCGCCAAAAGGATATTTGTATATATTGATAAGAAAAAGATAAAAAATATAATTCACTTTCTTTTCGTTGACCTGGGTGCGCGCTTCTCTACAGCTTCGGGCATCGATGATCCAGGATATTTTGAGATCTTATATCATATGGCATTTGATAAGGAAGGTATGTTTGTAACTGTAAAGACACAGATAAATAAATCTGATCCGGAGATCGACAGCATTACATCAATTGTTCCGGGAGCCGAATGGATAGAAAGGGAGATCCACGAGCTTTTGGGCATAAAGTTCAAAGGACATCCAAATCTCAAGCGGCTGCTTCTGGCAGACGATTGGCCGGAAGGAGTCTATCCGCTAAGGAAAGAGTTCCCGCAGGTGAGGAGAGAATGATGGCAAGGAAAATTATACCGATAGGTCCTTATCATCCGCTGCTTGAAGAACCGGAGTACTTCAAGTTCACCGTTGAAGGTGAAACTGTGGTGGGCGCCGAAGTGAGCATCGGCTATAACCACCGGGGGATCGAGAAGCTTGCCGAGGCCAAGACATATGAGCAGGTCACGTTCCTTGTTGAACGCATATGCGGTATATGTTCCACATCGCATCCGTTCGCATATATTCAGGCGGTGGAAGATGCGGCGGGCATAAGCGTCCCAGATAGGGCTGGATATATAAGGACGATAATAGGTGAACTGGAGCGTATACATAGCCATCTTCTATGGGTGGGATTGGCCAGCCATTTCATCGGTTATAATACCGTTTTTATGTGGGCATGGAGATACAGGGAGCCTGTGCTCGACATATTCGAGAAGATCTCAGGTAACAGGAACCATTATGGGATGTTCAAAGTGGGAGGGGTAAGAAGGGACATCAAGAAAGAGAACATACCCGAACTTCTTGAGACCCTGAAAGAAGTGGAAAAATTCGTTTCAATGATAACAAAGGCGGTGTTGGATGATCCTGTGCTGCATGCGAGACTGAAAGGTGTAGGAGCACTTTCAAACAAGGACGCTACGGATCTTTGCGTGCTTGGCCCGACAGCGAGGGCTTCGGGCATTCCCATAGACATAAGGAAAGACCATCCATACGCTGCGTATGACAAAATTGAATGGGATATGATCGTCATGCAGGAAGGCGATGTGTTCGCAAAGGCGGCAGTAAGACTTCTTGAATCCATGGAGTCAATAAAGATCATAAGGCAGTGTTTAAAAGGAATGCCTGAAGGACCCATCGACAATGAAGACATCGATATCATACCTGGCGAGGGCATAGGATTACACGAGGCGCCGAGAGGAGAAGTGTTCCATTATGTCAGGACAGGCAGCGGGCCTTATCCTGAAAGGCATAAAATAAGAGCTCCTTCGTTCATGAATGTTCCTTCATTCAAGAAGACAGTGATCGGACAAACACTTGCTGACGCCGCGTTGATTACGGCGGCGGTCGATCCGTGCTATTGCTGCACCGAGAGGATGATCGCTACTGACCCGGATAACAGGCTTATAGCGCAAGGCAAAGATCTGATAAGGTTGTCCCAGGAAAAGACGGAGAGGGTAAAAAGGAAACTGAGAGGAAAATGAAAGCTAACATATTGATTAGCACGAGGGATAGATCGAAAAATATGAACTTGGGTAGGGAAGTTAAATGAAGTTGCCAAAAATAAGAGAAGTCATGGAAGCGTTAAAAGCACTGATTTTTGGGCCTTATACCTCAAAATATCCCAAAGTGAAGGTAGAGGCGCCTGAAGGATTCAGGGGCAAAGCCATATTTTACGAAGAGGACTGCGTCGGATGCGCAGCTTGTGCGGAAGTATGCCCCTCAAGAGCGATAAGCGTTGAGGAAAAGCCTTCCGGCGACAGAAAGGGCATCAGAAAGCTAACACTGCGACATGACAGGTGCATTTTTTGCGGACAGTGCGAAAGGAACTGCATTACAAAGAAGGGAGTGAGGCTTACAAAGGAATATGAACTGTCAACTTTTAGGAGGCAAGATGTTTTTACTTATATTGAAAAGGACCTTGTTTTTTGCGAATCCTGCGGTTCTCCGATTACAACTTACGAGCACATAAGATGGATGGCGGATCAAACCGGCATCCTTACATTCACCAATCCAACGCTTTATCTTCCGGCCCTAAAGAGCCTCAGCCTGATAAAGGAAGCCGAATCCGCCCAAGACAGGCCTCATAGAAGGTCTGACCAAATAAAGATCCTATGCCCGCACTGCAGGAGGGAAATGACGCTCCTGGAAGAGTGGGGATAGATCAGGTTATCAGCCTGCCTGCTATGAAGAATAAATCTTCATAGCCTGCCGCCTGCCTGTCGCCTGCCTGACGGTAGTCAGGGCAGACAGGACAGGCAGGAATATCAGTGTATAAGTAAATCAGGCATATATACCATGAACTATAATTTGCGATCACAAGTTGAGAAATTCCTTAAAAAGGGCAAAGTTGTTGTTCTTGGCGTAGGCAATACACTAAGGGGCGATGATGCGATAGGTGTGTTGATTTCCAGAGCTCTGCAAGGAAAGGTAAGCGCCAAGGTCTTTGATTGCGGTGAAGCCCCGGAGAACTTTACAGGTGCGATCCGGAAGGAAAAACCTGGTGTTGTGCTGATAATAGATGCAGTTGATCTTCAGGAGAAGCCAGGCTCCATAAAGCTGATTGAACAAGAAGAAATTATAAATCTGGGCCTAACTACCCATAATATGTCATTAGGGCTTCTGATAGGTTTCATTGAAAAAGAAGTGCGCTCCAATGTGGCCGTGCTGGGCATACAGCCGTTAAGCACAACTTTTAGTGAGGGGGTAAGCAGGGAGATCTCGCATGTTAAGCAGGAAGTTGAGAACATGCTTGTCAGCATTCTAGAGGGAAAGCGACATGCATAATCTTGTTATAGCAAAAGACATATTGAGCAGGGCCATCACAATGATGTCACCCGGGCAGAAAGCGAACAGCATATCCGTTAAGATTGGCGAGATGGTGATAGTTGGCCATGATCCGCATGATGTTCAAAGCGCGTTCGATATTATTTCAAAAGGAACGCCACTGGAAGGAACACAGTTAAAAATAGAGATCGTGAAGATGAAGGCAATATGCGAGGATTGCGGAAAAGAGTATGAATTCGGCGAACAGGTGTTCGAGTGCTCAAAATGCGGCAACTTGGATTTTAAAATTGAAAAAGGCGAGGAACTAATAGTTGAAAAAATAGAATGAACTATTTTTTCTTGCCGCTAACGTCCTTTTCCTTTCCTCCCAGAAGCAAGAAAAAGACCGCCATCCTCACAGCCACTCCATTTGTCACCTGATCAAGAATCACGTTGTATGGGCCGTCAGCGACATCGGATGATATCTCAACGCCCCTGTTTATGGGCCCGGGATGCATTATTACTATGTCTTTTCTAGCCTTTCTTATCCTTTCGATGTTTATCCCGTAAAGCTTTGCATATTCCTCTATCGACGGGAAAAGGCCTTTCTGTTGTCTTTCTTTTTGTATACGGAGAACGTTGACGAAGTCAGCGTCAGCTATCTCCCTGTCCAGGCTGAATGACACCTTCACGTTCATCTTCTCAACTTCTTTTGGCATCATCGTTGGAGGCCCGACCAACACTACTTTTGCGCCAAGTTTTGTCAGGCCCCAGATATTGGACCTGGCGACACGGCTGTGCGATATATCGCCGACGATCAAGACCTTCTTGCCCTTAAGGTCGCCCTTTTTCTCCCTCATCGTGAAGATGTCAAGAAGGCCCTGTGTGGGATGTTCATTGATGCCGTCGCCGGCGTTGATCACGGATCCTGAAACGTTTTTTGAGACAAGATGCGGGGCTCCGCTCGATGAATGCCTTATCACGAATGCATGGATGCCCATGGCCTCAACGTTCCTTGCTGTATCGATCAAGGTTTCACCCTTTAGAACACTGCTTGCCGACATTGTCAGCGATGTCACATTGGCCGAAAGTGCCTTAGCCGCTATTTCAAAGGATGTTCTTGTCCTGGTGGATGGCTCAAAGAAAAGCAGGGCTACCGTTTTACCTGTGAGTGCCGGGACCCTGGGGATAGGTCGCTTGAAGATCTCTTTCATTCCTTCTGCCGTATCAAGTATGAGGATGATTTCTTCCGGGGATAGGTCCTTAAGTCCAAGCAGATATTTTTGCGATAGGCTGGCCAATTTCAGCATAAGTTCTCCTGTTGTATCCTTGATTTTGGCGTCGGGATATTATATCATAAACACACTGGTTTTTAGAAGAATTATTTTAGAAAGCGGCAGAACATGGCAATCAGAGAAAACATTTTAAGCGGGATGACCTCATCCAGCCGAAAAATCCTTTCCAATATAGTAGCAGTTTTACTGATCATTGTGCTTTTATCCATTGGCCTTTCCCTTTATAAGGGTCTGGAGGCCAAGTTCCGAGGTGTGCGCAGATCTGATTATTTGATGGGGACGATCGTTGAGATCAGGATCAACGGGCCTGATGCTAAACGCCATGCTAAGGCTGCCATCGAAGAGATGAAGCGCATCGCAGGACTTCTCAATTACCATGATGAGAACAGCGAGCTTTCGAACATTAACAGGATGGCCGGCATAACCGCGGTTGCCGTCAGTCAGGACACTTTTGAGATCATAAAAAGAGGGCTTAATGTGTGCAGGCTAACGGGCGGTATGTATGACATTACGATCGGTCCTCTTGTGGACATATGGGATTTTACATCAAAGGACAGGAAAGAGATCCCGTCCGGGAATGAACTTGCTTATGCACAGCATCTTGTCAACTACGGCAATGTTGAGATAGACAGCCGCAGTGAAACGGTGAAGTTGCTTTATCCGGGGATGAAGATCGATCTTGGCGGGATCGCAAAGGGATATGCGATTGCAAAGGCAAGGGCGCTTCTTGTTGAAAGGGGCGTGAAGAGCGCGCTCATCAGCACTGGGTCCAGCATAACAGTGATCGGCACCAACGGTGACAGGAATTGGCGGGTAGGTGTTAAAAATCCGTCAAAACCGGACGATATCATAGGTATTTTGGACCTGAAGCCGGGGCAGGCGCTGGCGACTTCCGGGGACTATGAAAGGTTCTTTGAGATCAAAGGTAAAAGGTATCATCATATCCTTGATCCTCGCACCGCAATGCCCGCTGGAGGGACAAAGAGCGTGACTATCATTTCCGATGATGCGGTTCTTTCGGACGCATTGTCAACAGCAGTTTTTGTCATGGGACCTTCAAGAGGATTGCAGTTCTTGAGGGGCCTGGCAAACGTTTATGCTATTATTGTTGATAAGGACGGCAACGTTCTTACGACTCCCGGGCTTATCCTAGAAAGGTAGATATATGGCCGATCTATTGATCCTAGCTTTAAATTGCGGAAGCTCCTCCGTTAAGTACAAACTATACAATTGGACAAAGGACAAGCCGCTTACAAAAGGGATAGTTGAACGCATCGGCCAGGACAATTCCTTCATACTGCATCAGGTCCCCGGAAAAGATGCTTATAAGGCCGAATATAAGTGCCCAGACCACAAGACGGCGCTGCAATTGATAATAAGCACTTTGACCGACAAGGAAGTTGGGGTCATGGGCGATATGTCGCAGATAAGCGCAGTGGGTCACCGCATTGTCCATGGGGGCGAAAAGTTCTCAAGATCGGTCTTGATCGACGAAGAAGTCCTTTCCGCGATAAAGGAATTTCAGGACCTCGCTCCATTGCACAATCCCCACAATATTGCCGGCATTGAAGCAGCAAAACTCGTGATGGGAGGCATTCCCCACATAGCCGTCTTTGATACGGCTTTTCACCAGACGATACCGCCGTATGCGTATATTTACGCAGTGCCTTATGAATGGTACAAGATGTACGGTGTTAGAAGATACGGCTTTCACGGGACATCCCATCTTTACGTCTCAAGGCGCGCAGCCGTGCTGATGAAAAAGGATCCTTTGGAGATCAACGTGATCACTATGCACATAGGCAACGGAGTAAGCATAGCGGCGGTAAAAAAAGGCATATCAGTCGACACGAGCATGGGATTGACCCCGCTCGAGGGGGCTGTTATGGGCACCAGATGCGGCGACATAGATCCGGCGACCATACTATTCATGATCGAAAAGGAAGGTTTCTACGCCAACCAGCTTGATACTATCCTCAACAGGAAAAGCGGACTACTTGGGATAACAGGGAAATATTCAGACAGAAGGGACATTGAGCGCGAGGCGGCGGCAGGCGATGAAAGATGCAGGCTGGCGCTTGAAATAGAATCTTACAGGTTAAGGAAATATATCGGGGCTTACTCGGCGGCTATGGGCGGCGTAGATGCAATAGTGTTCACAGCAGGCGCGGGGGAAATGGATGACAGGCTGCGTGAAAGGGTGATTTCCGGTCTGGAATTCATGGGGATCCAGCTTGATAAGGAAAAGAACAAGAACGCCAACAGCAACGAGAAAGAATCGGAGATATCTTCGAACAGGTCAAAGGTCAATGTGTTCATCATCCCTACCGATGAGGAACGGGTCTTTATTGAGGATGTGGCAGCGATACTTCAAGGGAGGTACGACATCCACACCCGTTATAAGTACACTTTTCAGGATCCGAAGTTCAAAAGAAAGGTATTCTAATAGAAGGAGGCTATCGTGGCAAGCATATGCGTTTATGAGGACGAAGGATATAAAGACCTGCTCCCGATCTGCTGGATGAGGCCCGTGTTCGATCTTAGGTGCGGCATTACCACATTACTTGAAAAGATAAGACGCGAGTATCCGAGAGCTAACACCTATGTTCTTTGCAGGGATTATTTAAGTGATATCCTTAAGGGGAGTTATCCAGGGACGATCATCAATAAGTTCGGTAAAGAAACCATGATGCTTTTCCTGAACGGTCAGATCGTTTTTGACAGCGAGCTAGCAAAAATGATCCCCCCGGCTGGGCCTGATGAGATATTTGAGCATGAGGGCAGAATAATTGCCGCAAGGTTGAACAAGGAGAACCTGGAACTTGTGAAATCAAAGATAAAAGGGATAGTTCAAAGCGGCATATTTTCAATGCTTAAAGACGGGATAAAGGTAACAAAGATCAATGTGAAGTTCATTAGCCGTTATTTTGATCTTATCAAGGAGAATGGCGGCCAGATAGAAAAGGATTTCATAAGCAAAACAAAAGGCGGATTGATAAAGGGCAGGGTCCATCAGCAGTCGGTCATCAGCCCGAAAGGCAGTGTTTTTGTGGATGATGGTTCAAACATAGGACCTTTTGTTGTCATTGACGCCAAGGATGGACCTGTTTATATAGGGAAAGGAGTAGATGTACAGCCTTTTTCCTTGATACAAGGCCCGGCGTATATCGGCGACAGGTGCGTGATACTGGGCGCAAAGATCAGGAAGAACACAAGCATCGGTCAGTATTCAAAGATAAGCGGGGAAGTATCTAACTGTATTTTTCAGGGCTACTGCAACAAGCAGCACGAAGGGTTCACCGGTCATACTTATTTTGGCGAGTGGGTGAACCTTGGAGCAGGAACGACAACATCGAACCTAAAGAGCAATTATGGGACCATTAAAACGAGATATATGGATCAGGAAATTGACACAAAACAAATGTTCCTTGGGGCAGCTATTTCCGATCACGCAAAGACCGGTATAGCGACTCTCATTAACGCAGGCTCCATAGTTGGGGTGGCGAGCAGCTATTTTGGCGGCGGGCCGATGCCTAAGTTCATGCCTTCCTTTGCATGGGGCAGTCAAAAAGACATAAAAACATATGAGATCGATAAGGCCGTTAAGACCGCAGAAATTGTAATGAAAAGGCGCGGGATAGAGATGACAGAAGCTGAAGTAACGCTGTTCGGCAGGATTTTTGATATGACGGAGACGGAAAGAGAATACCATAAATAGTCTCACTTCAGTAAATAATTATTATAATATTATTCATTAATTTGTCATTGGGATTTGGAAATTGGTCATTACGAGCGTAGCTCGTTGGGGAGCAGCACCCGACCTGCGGTCGGGAATGTCAAATGACCAATGACAAATGTTCCCGCGAAGCGGGATCCCGCAACAATATAAATAATAAATATTGAGGCGGGACAAATGAATGTAAAATATAATATTTACATCAGTTTGTCATTTGGATTTTGAATTTTGGATTTACGGACGCAGTCCGTTGGGGAGTAGCCAAGCGGTAAGGCAGCGGCCTTTGGAGCCGCCATTCGTAGGTTCGAATCCTACCTCCCCAGTACTTCGACTCCCCCTCGACAAGCTCGGGGTCGCTCAGTACAAGTTATGGTTACAAATAACATACTAAAATAATCAAAAAGCCGAAGTAGGCTGAGCGAACCTGAGCGAGGAACGAAGTGACGAGTCGAAGGTGAGTCGAAGCCTAGCGATGATGAATCGAAGGATATTGAGATGAAATGGTTTGTTTATATCCTCGAATGTAGCAATAAAGCTCTATATACGGGAGTTACGAATAACCTCAAAAGAAGATTTGAAGATCACAGAAAGGTTTTGGCGGTCATTACACAAGCTATAACAAACCGGTTAAAATACTTTACTCTGAAACTTATACTAATAAAGGCAAAGCTTTAAAAAGAGAGGCTCAGATAAAAGGATGGACGAGAAATAAAAAGTTCGCCTTAATCAATAATGATTTAGCTTTACTAAAGCAACTTTAAGAGAGAGAATATTGGGCGGTCAATGGGAATAAATAGGTGAAAACATAAAGCAATATCGGGCAAAGTCAAGATTGTCACGCGAAAAGCTGGTTATAAAATGCGCCAGCAAGTTTTCTGCTGTTCATTTGGCTAGGGTTGAGAAGGGGACAGTTAAGAATCCTGGGATCGAGATAATTAAGGCGATAGCGAATGCATTAAAAATTACGGTTAACGATTTATTGTAAAGGGTGGGAGAAATATGCTGAAAAATATTATTACGGAGGCAGTAAAAGTATTACTCGGGGTCGCATCATTCTTCATATTGTTCGCATTTTATGTTCTACTATTTATTGCAGCTGAGTATATTATTTGGGCTATTGCGGTTAATATATATCCTGTCGCAGCATGTAATGTTGGATTGGGAAAAGCAGGTTTATGGGGCATTATCCTCGCTTTTGTTATTGCAATATATTCTTTTAGGGGGATGTCAGTTGCCCCCTCTTTTAGTAAGCAATACATTATAAAGAGTTTACTCATTCTGCTTAAAATGGTGGCTTACTTTATATTGACTATATTAATAGCGTTTTTATGGATAAATATTGAGAATCAAAAGATCAATGTCAGAGAATGGGGCAAACATAAGCTATTAGATTCGCAAAATAATAAATATGAATATTCGGCCAAGAAAAAGCGGCCCTATCAATTAAATGAAGCCAATTATGGTCTTGGAAGTGCGGCAATCACTGGAAAATATCCATGTTTATTAGAAAATGTAGAAGGACAGCAAATTCCGGAGATATCAAAGAAACTACCGGGGATTAAACTGTCAAAATATTATATTGGAGGATTGGGAGATGCTTTAATTGCATTAACAATAATGTTATATGACGAGCAAACAAGAATCAAAATTAACGCACATTATAAAAAATATGGGATGGATCAGCTGGCAAAAAATATAATCGCATCACATAAAAGTTATCCTGGAAGGACGGAGTATAGCAGTGAGTTTAATAGAGTTAATGTTAATATTCACAATTCTAATCGCATTATTGGGGGCTATAGGATTTATATTTCCTTTAAAGATGAATCAAATAAATACAGAGCTATGCATATGTTGGCTTTTCATGATGGGAAGAGAGTATGGACTCTAACCGTAGCATGTCCGGCAGGCAATGAGGATTATTCCTGTATGGCAAGAGAAATACTCGATTCGATAAAAATTATCAGTTTATGACTTTTACATCCCCCGAGCTTGTCGAATGGTTCTAACATCGTCCACGACGGTCAGCCATGAAAACATTAAGGGATCGCCAACAAAACCTTTACTTCCTAAAACGGCGCAAAATGTGTATAATGCTCGGATATGGGGGGAGGTGAAATATGAAGCATATAGCATTAGTGGTCCTCATGATATTTGCACTTACCAATATCGCATTTGCAAAACCTGCCGATAAGCCGACCACCGAGAAGACAAAAACAAAAGTGGTTAAAGTGGAAAAATCAAAGACTGAGAAGGAAAAGGCAGCAAAAGAAAAGGCAGAGAAGGAAAAGAAGGCTAAGGAAAAGGGAAAGAAGACTGAGCCGCCAAAGGGCGTTAAAAAAGCGGCAGAAAAAGGGAAGGGCGAGAAAAAAGGGCTATTTCAAAGATGGTTCGGTAAATAATGATTTAATAAGATCTTATTAATGAAGGCGGACGCAGATTGTGATCCGCCTTTATTTTTCCTCAAGCCTCACTTCAACATGGTGTTCTTTATTATCATTGAATATAGGAGCAATATTGCCGCTGATGTTCACACCGTCAACGGTTATTGACTTTACGCCGCTCGAGATCCCGCCAGGATTCCTGACAATGATAAAATATTCGCTGCCCCTGAAATACCTTTTCACCTGGAATCCGTCCCACTTTTTTGGTATGCATGGATCTATTATGAGACCGTTATAGTGCGGCCTGATCCCCAGGATCCAGTTCGATATGGCGACAAAATTCCAGGCTGCAGTGCCGGTGAGCCATGAGTTCTTTCCTTCGCCGAAATTAGGCGATTCACGGCCGGCGATCATCTGACAATAAATATAGGGTTCGACCTTGTGGATGTCAGGGATCTTGTTCTTTGTGGCGGGCAGGATCGCTTTATAGTATTCAAATGCCCGATCCCCTCTCCCAAGCATGCATTCGGCGATCATCGCCCATGGATTGGGATGACAGAATATGGCGCCATTCTCCTTTAATCCCCCGGGATATATGGATATGGAGCCCAGCTCGGGATGGAACCTGGAATAGGACGGGGCTAATAGCATTATCCCGTATTTCGTTGCAAGAAGCTTCTTTACGGAATCCATGCACTTTAGAGCCCGCTTATGAACGGCTATGCCTGACATGACGGCCCACGGCTGCGTCTCAAGGTAGATCTGTCCTTCCTTGTTCTTTGCTGAGCCAAGCGGCTCGCCTTCGTCGGTGAACCCTCTTATGTACCATTCACCGTCCCAGGCGACATCATTTACGGTCTTTGACATCTTCTCGGAGATCTTAATGTATTTTTTTGCGTCTTCCGATCTACCCAGGATATTTGCAAGCTCGCTCATTTCTTTTGCCACAAAAACAAGCATCTCACCGACAAGGACCGATTCAGCCCTGTTCTTCCTGATGCCCAAGTTCAAGCAGTCGTTCCAGTCGGCAAAGAACATCAGAGGCAGCCCGTGCGATCCAAGGTTGTTCAGTGTGTAATCAATGGCCTTTGAAAGGTGCTCATACATGGTAGCGGGATCCCCATTCCCATACTTGACCTGTTTCTTCAGGAAGCCAATATCGCCCGTCTCCTTTATATAGTTAGCTGTTGAGATTATCAGCCATAGATGGTCATCCGAGTAGTTCTTCTCGTTGCTTATCGCCTTCTTTGTAAGAGGTGAATACTGGTGAAGAGCATTCCCTTCCTTGAACTGGGTCGAAGCAAGATCGATTATTCTGTTCCTTACCTTGTCGGGTATCTGGTGCGAGAAACCCAGTGTATCCTGGTTCGAGTCTCTGAAGCCCATCCCCCTTCCGATCCCCGCTTCGTAATATGATGCTGAACGCGACCAGTTGAAAGTGGTCCTGCACTGGTACTGGTTCCAGATGTTAACCATTGAATTTACATCCTTATCATCACAATCAACAGAGTACTTATGAAGGCTGCTTTCCCAATATGTCTTCAGGTTTTTCAGCTCTTTCTCGGCGGCGGAGGCAGTCTTGAACTTTCTTATCACCCTGTGCACGTCGTTCTTGTCCTCGCTGTAACCGAGCACGAAGATGATCCTTTTTGTTTCGTTCGGGGCAAGCTTTATCTTGAGAACATGGGAACCGACGGGCGCCCAGCCGTGCGCTTTTGAGTTAGAACCTTTGCCTTCGATCACGCTTTTTGGGGCTTCAAGTGAGCCGTATCTTCCAAGGAATGCCGTGCGGTCGCTATCGTAGCTGTGCGGCTTTAAATTGGTGCAGGTAAAATAAGCGAAATACTTTTCTTCAACCCTGTAGCGCGAAAGATGGTAGATCGTACCGTCCTTATATGCCGTTTCGCCAATATTCAAGTTATACTGGTAATCGGTCATATCATTTAAAGCATCCCAGAGGCAGAATTCTATGAATGATGTAATAGTGAGGCTCCTTGCTTTTTTAGACTTATTAGTGATATTGATCATCCAGACCTCTAGGCTTTCCCCGAGCGGTACAAAGTAAACAGCATCTGTCTTTATATCCGAATATTCTGATCTTATATTTGTATACCCAAGTCCGTGGCGACATTCATACTTGAACTTATCCGGGCCTTTCAATACCGGTTGCCATGAGGGGGACCAGAAGTCCCGGGTCTTATCATCCTTTATATAAATGTAGCGTCCGCCCCTGTCCATAGGTATGTTGTTATAGCGATACCTGGTTATCCTGCGTTCCTTGGCATCTTTGTAGAAACTGTATCCGCCTGCCGTGTTCGACATTAGGGCGCAGTAATCCTCGCATCCCAGGTAATTTATCCAAGGAAGGGGAGTGTCAGGCCGCGTTATGACGTATTCCTTATTCTTGTCGTCAAAGTAGCCGTATTCCAAGTTTGTCCTCCTTCTGTGTTCAAGGTGAATCAGTGGGACATTTTACATTAAAAGCGAACCCGATTCAATTTGGTCATTGAAGCAGGATAGCTTTTACCTCAAGAGGCTTGAATTCAAGGAATATCGTTGAATTATTGATCGCGTATTCCTTGTCTCCAAGGATGTCTTTTGCTGAAGTGAACCGGTTGGAAAGCTTGATTATGGACGAATCTGAATTATTGGCATTGTTAATAAGGTACAATATTACCGATTTGGTACCGCTCCAGACGACCATTTCAACTTCCTTTGAATTTGTGATCCTGATCTCTGGTGCAGGAATATGGCTCCTTATTATTTCGGCCAGTTTTTGGTCCTTCTCTTTGGATGAGCTCAAGAAAAGGCTGAATGTCGCATAAAGAAGCTTGCCCTTACCTATCTTCTTTTCGACCAGCGCCGGATGTCCGTCATCAAAAGCGGCAAGTACGCCGTTCTGCGGGCTGACAATGTCCCTAAAACCGTACGCGTTCGTCTCAAGGGAAGGGATTCCGATCTTGTCCTTTATGGTCTCAGTGTGGTCATACCTGATGTCAAAAATCGTGTCTATGAGAGGTCTTTCATAAAGGCGGCCGCGCTCGTTCTTAAGGCCGAACCTGGCTTCGGTTATCAGGATGCCGCCATCATAGAGATACTTTTTAAGTACCTTTGCTTGTTTTTCGGTCAGAATGTACGGATTCGGCAGCAGGATGACCTCGTATGGCAGAGCATCCTGCTCAAGCTGTCTTTCAAAGATAAAGGCAACGGGATTGTGGTAGTTCCAAATGATATTGTAAGCGCTATCCATTGATATTATAGAATGCATAAGACCGATGTCATCCCTTACCGGGGTCCATTGCCCTGATATGGCCCTTGATGGGCCCTGTTCTTGATATGTCTGGATCTCGCTGCTCCTTAAGCTGGCGATCGCAAGTTTCGGCTCAAGGACGTATTTTGTGAGTTGGGGGTATATCTTGTTCACTTCTTTGATCGCGATCTTGATCTGTTCGAGCCTTTTGGATGGGGTGCCGTCAAGGTTCAAGATGCCAAATCCCCCGGTCTCGCTGCCGAACAAAGGTGTCCTCCAGTTATGATACAGTATTGCCTGAGCCCCATGGGCCACCATCTGGTGCGTCCAGATCCTGATCTCTTCACCATGCACATGATCGGGATTGCCCCACCTGACATTATTGCCGCCCTGGAGTTCAGTGACATGGAACTCGCAGTCCTTGCCGTCAGTATAGCTTCTCCACATGTCCGCTGATTTTGCGACGGTGCTTTGTCCCATTTCGCCGCCCTTAGGGTAGATATCCAGGCCGTACCATTCCATTCCTCCGGAAAGCACGTCGTGGTCAGGGACCCTTGAACATATGCCGATAAACCCATTTGTTCCGATCTTTCTTTTTTGATCGATATTTTTTACGAGGGACTTTTCCCAGAGGATGAATTCGCTCAACGACTCGGACTTGAACCTGAACCAATCAAGGAATATGTGCGGATTACCCGCATCCCAGACGCCGACCCTTGGAGGCATTACCTCCGAAAACGACCGGAAAGTACATGTCCAGAACCTCGTGCCCCAGGACTCGTTCAGATCATTAATGGTCTTGTATCTCAACTTGGCCCATTCCCTGAACGATTCCTCAGTTGCCCTGCAATGGCAGTAGTCATTCTGAGTGGTCGAGTCAAGCGGTGCGACGACGGGTTCATTATCAAGCTGCCACATCCATACAGCAGGATGCTTACTGTACCTTTTTACCATCGTTTTAAGAAGTCTTTCCGCGTACCTTAAATAGGTTTTATTGTTCTTGCATACGTTCGGCCTCGGGCCGTATTCAGGGTAGGGAACACCTTCGTTGTCGACAGGCCTTAACTCCGGGTACTTTTTCATTAGCCATTGTGGGGCCTGAGATGTTGGTATCCCAAGAAGGACCTTTATGCCGTTCTGGTCAGCGGTATCCAGCGCGCTATCCATTTCCTCGAAGGCGAACTTTCCGTCATTTTGCTCCACCCAATCCCAAGACATCTCACCGAACCTGACAATAGAGAAGCCGGCCGCGGCTATCTGGGAAAAAGCTTTTTCCCAGTAATCCTTGGGCCATTGGTCAGGGTAAAAGGTCACTCCAAAAGGAAAGATATTTTCCATATGTTTATCCCATTACCACCCTTACATCATGCACCTTGCCGTCTCCATGAGGCTTAATCAGGTTGCTGTCGGCCCTTTTGCCGTCAACGTAGATCTCCCTTATCCCTGTTTCAACCCCGTTCGGGTTCTCGATTGATATTTCGTAGGTCGCGCCCCTGAAGTCCCGGGTGATGCGGCATTTCTTCCACTTTGCCGGTATGCATGGCTGTATCCTTAAGCCTTTATATTCTCTTTTTACCCCAAGTATCCATTCCGTTATAAAAAGGAATGTCCACCCCGCCGTTCCGGTAAGCCATGTAAAAGCGCCTTCCCCGTGCGCGTACGGATGATCCGGGCCGATCAGATATTCAGAGAAGACGTACGGCTCAGTTTTATACAATTCTACGTCATGCTGCTTGTTCGGCATGATCTGACAGATCGACTCATACGCTTTTGTGCCGAGACCCGCGGCTGCATATGCCACGGCCATGAACACATGCGCGTGGCAAAAGACGGCGGCATTCTCTTTCGTGCCCTTTGAGAACATAGCTATCCTTCCAAGGCCGGGATCGAAGACGGAATAAGCGGGCGCAAGGAGCGCCAAACCGTGTTTGTATTTCAATTTTTTATCTACCGAATCAAGAACAAGAGGCAGTCTGTCAGGAGGTACTATACCGGAAAGTATGGCCCAGCTTTGAGAATTCAGGAAGATCTTCCCTTCGCTGTTCTTGTTTGAGCCGAAAGGAACAAGGTCGTCATTATATCCCGCGATGTACCATCTTCCGTCCCATCCGTATTCGTTTATCCTTCCAGCCATGACCTCCGCTTTTTCGCGCAAGTCTGTCGCGATAGTGCTTTCACCTTTAATTTCCGCCAGCTCGGCGAGGAACTTGAGCGATCTTACAAGCGCCATCGCAAGCCAAACACTTTCCCCGATCTGGCGCCTGCCGGCCATATCAAGAGCATCATTCCAATCCGCTTCCCCGACCCTGGGTATGCCATGAACGCTGACATCATTGTAAGTAAAATTAAGCTGAGCCAGCAGATGCTCAAAGAGCGTCCCATCACCGTCATCGACGGTCCCCTTGTCCCAGTTAATGTCCCTCTTGGTGCCGCCATCCCTCCACATATCCTTTATCCAGACGACCTTTTTATCCAATATAGAAAGGTCGCCGGTTTCTTTTACGTAAGCAATGACCGTGGAGGTAAGCCAGGTCGGATGGTCCTTGAACGGTCTGTTATGATATTTGCCATAAGTGTCCGACCAGCCTGGTGCAACTGTGCCGTCTCGCCTTGTAAGGGACGCTATCTTAAGTATCTTTTCTTTGGCGTGCTTAGTATTAAGGGCAAGTATGCCTTCCGCATCCTGGCATGAATCCCTGTAGCCGCGCCCGCCCTGTCCCTCGTGATAAAAAGACGGCGACCTGCTCCAATAATTGCACATGTATAACTGGTACTTTACCCAGTAATTGGCGATATTGTCGAATTCCTTGTCAGGCGTTTCGACCTTCACATTGCCTATCGCGGTTTCCCAGAACTTCTTTACTTCGGTTAACTCCTGATCGACGTTCTTGGGCGTTTTATACATCTTCAGTATCCTGTCGAACTCTTCCTCGCTTGAGGTTTGACCGAGGATGTATATTATCGTTTTTTCCTCACCGGGCTTAAGTGTTATGTTATGCTGAAGCACGCCGACAGGCTCTTCTCCGTCACAGATGCTTTCCGTGCATTTGCCGTTGAACACGCATTCCGGATTCTCCTCGGTATTGTAGCGTCCAAGGAACCTATACTTGTTCGCATCCCAGCTGTCCGCCTTTTCGGACGAAGTGAAAAAAACCTGGTAAGGATTGTTCTTTATGTTGAATTCCTGATAGAAGGCTGTCTTTCTTGCAATGATCGAATTGGACTTTTTATCCAAGCCCACCCTGTTCCACAATGTCGCGATGTTGTAGTACGTTATGTAATCCCAGTTCCCGATAAAGAACTCGACATAGCCGAACAAATTCAGTTTCCTGGTCTTTCCGGACCCGTTCTTTATCTTTACCTTCCATATTTCGCAGTGCTCTTTTCGCGGTACGAAATATGTGATCTCCCCGGATATCTTGTTCCTTGAGGACCTGATCACTTGATAGCCGAAGCCGATCCTGGCTTCAAAACTATCATATTGTTTCCGTAACGGTTGCCAGGTTATACTGAAAACTTCCTTGGTTTGTTCGTCCCTGACGAAAACATATCTGCCCGGCCTGTCCTTATAGAGGTTCGGTCCGAGCCACCAGAGCATCCTTTCATTCCTGCTATCCTTGTAAAAGCTGTATCCGCCGCCTGTAGCTGATATCACGGCGCAGTACTCTTCATTTGTAAGGAAATTTATCCATGGGCGCGGGGTGTTAGGATCTGTCAGTATATATTCCTTACCGTCCTTGCTGAAATATCCGTACTTCACTTAGCCTGATTCCCCTTTCGATTTTTTCGGCATTATTCCACTGTAACGCTTTTTGCCAGGTTCCTTGGCTGGTCAACATGGCAACCACGCTTGACCGCGATGTGATAAGCAAGAAGCTGAAGAGGAACTACGGCAAGGATGGCGGATAATGATTCAGTGGTTTCCGGTATGTGAATAATATGGTCCGCCTTATCCTTAACGCTGTCATCTCCTTCGGTTGCCACGGCGATTACTGTTCCGCCGCGGGCTTTAACTTCCTCAATATTGCCGAGGATCTTCTCTAATCTTCTCCCCTTAAATGCAAGAACTATCACCGGCATATTCTCGTCAATAAGAGCGATAGGGCCGTGCTTCATCTCTGCTGCCGGGTATCCTTCGGCATGAATATATGAGACCTCCTTCAGCTTAAGAGCGCCTTCAAGCGCCACGGGAAAGCCCTCGCCCCTCCCAAGGTACAACGCATTAGTGCATTTATAAAAAATGTCGCTTATGTCCTCGATATGCTTCTCTTTTTGAAGCAGCTTTTCTAGTTTCTGCGGTATCTTGCAGAGATCATCGATCCTCCTGCTTAGATCCTCATTTGTCATGGAACCTCTTAACCCGCCTAATTTAAGCGCAAGCAGGTAAAGCATTGCTAACTGGGTGGTGAAAGCCTTTGTTGATGCAACGCCGATTTCCGGACCCGCGTTGGTATAGATGACACCGTGCGAATCCCTGGCAATGGAACTGCCGGACACGTTAACTATTGACAATATTTTAGAAGATCTTGATCTTGCTTCTTCTATGGCCCCAAGGGTATCTGCGGTCTCACCTGACTGCGATATGGCAATAACAAGAGTGTTCTCGTCGATCGTCGGGTTCCTGTACCTGAACTCGGCCGCGTATTCGACCTCCGCTGGGATCCTCGCGAATTTTTCTATAAGATATTCACCTATAAGGGCCGCATGCCAAGATGTCCCGCAGGCAGTCAGTACAACGCGGTTGAATTTCTTCAATTCTTCATCCCTGATCTTTAGCTCGTTAAAATGTATCTTGTTGCCTTTTATCCTGTCCGCAATAGCGTTCCTGATCGCAGTCGGCTGTTCATGTATCTCTTTAAGCATGAAGTGGTTGTATCCGCCCTTCTCCGCGGATACAGGGTCCCATGAGACAAGAGTTACGTTCTTTTTTACCTTTTTACCGGACAGGTCCTTTACGATCACGCTTTTTTGCCTGACCGTCGCCATCTCATGGTCGTCCATATATATTATCTTTCCGGTGTGTTTAATGATCGCCGGGATGTCAGAAGATATGAAGGTTTCATTGTCGCCGATACCGATGATCAAAGGACTTCCCTTCCTTGCGACGACGATCTTATCCGGTTCGCCTTTATGAAGTATGGCCAGGGCGAACGATCCCTCGATCTCCAGAAGTGTTTTCCTTACCGCTTCTTCAAGGTCACCGGACATGTGCTTTTCGATGAGGTGCGCAACAACTTCGGTATCGGTCGCGGACTTGAACGTATGTCCTTCATCGGAAAGCCTGTGCCTGATCTCCAGATAATTGTCGATTATGCCGTTATGTATGACGGCTATTCTATCATTGCAGTCGGTATGAGGATGGCTGTTCTCCTTTGAAGGTTTTCCATGGGTCGCCCATCTTGTGTGGGCAATGCCTACAGTTCCTGAGATAGGATCGCTTTCCACCATCTTTTCGAGGTCAATGACCTTGCCGGCGCACTTCCTTAGGTTGAGCGATCCCTTTTCCAGCGTCGCGATCCCGGCCGAATCATAACCACGATATTCGAGCTTTTTCAAACCTTCGATGAGGAAGGGAATGCTTTCTTTGTCTCCAATATATCCGAATATTCCGCACATGATGAGTTTTGAACAGCTAAAAGATTTTTATCGCTGTTTGAGGACCCCCTCGATTTCTATTTTAGCAAGATCAAGCTGTTTTTGGACCTCTTTCGCATCGATTTTTTTTCCGCCCGTAATATATTCCCAGAGAATCCCGAACCTTCTTGTAAGTATCGGCTCAAGCAGGCCCCAAGCAGGGATGCAAGGGTAAGTCCTGCCGAACTTTACTGAATCCTTGAAAACCTTTCTGTGGGGATCGGCCGTGAAATATGGATCATCAAAGGCGTCGGACCTTGCAGGCAGGAAGCCGGTCAATTTTGAATATTCCACCTGGGGTTTTCTTGATATAAGATACTTGATAACCTGCCAGGCCTCTTCCTTATGTTTCGCCTGACTGAATATGGCAAGGTTCGATCCTCCAACGAAGGCATATCTTCCTTTTGGCCCGGTCGGATAGGGCGCGACAGCGAAATTCCTTGAGGTATGGGATCCGGCAGCGCCGCCCTGGCCGGGTGGCGTGGTCAGTGTTTTTACCTCATAAGGGCCGTCGAAATATATGGCGCATGATCCGTTATTGAAGTTCGATGATACCTGCGCAGTGTTTAGTTCAAGATAATCAAGAGGCACAAATCCTTTATCAACAAGGTCCACATAGAACATGACGCCGTTGAACGAATCCTTTGAACTTATCACTGAGCTATTATTGTCCCTGGAAAGGTAATCGCCGCCCGCGCCCCATATCCAGGGGGAGATATTGTGGATCACGTTCCAGTCGTTCTTCCCGGATATGCCCAGAGGCGCTATCTCCACACCGTTAATAACAACGTTCGCATCCTTTATCTTTTTCAGGGCTATTGCGAAAGTGTCCCAGCTATCAAGTTCTTTTGGGTCTACTCCCGCTTCCTGGAGCACATCCGTCCTGTAGAACATCGCCCTTATATCTATGAACCACGGGATCGAGGTGATCTTTTTGCTTCCCTCTATCCCTGAAGTCGCCCATGCCGCGTGAATGAACGTGTTCCTGCCGCCTATCTCAGGCATCTTTTCGGAAAGGTCCATTAATGCGCCCATGCCCGAGAGCGAACCCACCCATGTGGAGCCTATCTGGATAAGATCCGGCACATCTCCTGAGGTTGCTGCGGTCGTCAGCTTGGTCCATGCCGCGCCCCAGTCAACAGAAGTGATATTTATCTTTATATTGGGATTAGCTACCTCAAAATCCTTGAGGATCTTCTTGATGTCACTTAAGGGTTCGGTGCTGTTCGGCATGACCCACATCTTTACCGTTATCTTGCCGCTATTATCCTCCCTTGCGCCGCAACCGTTAAGGTTAGCTGCCAGCACCATCAATAGAATAAATGCCATGGCCTTGAATGACTTTTTCATGGGATTCTCCTTTAAAGAGAAAACTCAATACAAACTTTTGCTATTTTACCAGAATTCCCGCTCGTTTTCAATTTACAGAGGTATACGGAAGTTGCCTATCCTCCAGTCAGCTTCCTTGTTGATATTGAACCATATCAATGCCGAGATCTTATTGAACTTTTTTTTCAGGGATATGAAAGCGTCGTTTATCCAAAGCTGCTTGTCCCCGCCAATTTCACCGCAACCCATCTCCGCGATTATAAGCTGATGATCCATAAAATTCCTTGATACATATTTATAGGGCTTATCAAATATCTGTTTAAAAGGCTTCCACCTGAGGCCCCAGACACCCTCAGCGTTATAACCGTCCAATCCTATGATTATTTTCTTGTCCTTCCGTAGCACTTGCGGGAAATACGACATATAATCCAAAGGATAATTGTTCACGCAGAACACCCAGCGCACATTGCTGACATTGAGCCTTTTGAAAACATTGTAGATGTGTAAAAAGGTCTTTTTATACTGTTCCCGCTTTTTTGCCCAGTGATACCATTGGCCGTTCATTTCGTGTCCGAATGATAACCATATTTCTTTTTTTATTTTTTTTGCTTCCACGGCCCATTTTTCAATGTACTTGTCAAAAAGACCTTCCGCAATTTTATCAAGCGGGAAATCGTTGATCATTCTGTTGGGGACATTTGTCCAGGTGGCCGGCTCCCACTTGATAAAAGGCGTGCTTTTGTTCTTTATGATCAACCTGCAGGACCTTGACGGGAAAGGATCCATATCCCTTTTCCAATCCTTTTTCCATGGTGAGAAGATAAGGATTATTGATAACGGAAAGCCCAGCTTTTTCTGTAAAGGCTTTAAGGTGATCTCCGGATTTGGCGTGAAAGCGCCAAACGATATCCTTTTGTTTGATCTTCCGCCCATTTTTCAGCAATATTACCTGAAATGTCAGAATAAATCAAAAAAGAGGGCGGCAGATTTATCTTCTTGAAAAAGCAATATATTTATTGTATAGTTTTTCTCTAGTGCTTTTTTTGAACATACTAAATGGAGCAGAATATGCATAAGAAAGAAGAACTTTGGAGACGCATAAAAAAATTCAGGTTCGCATATTTATTCTTGGCTCCCACAGCTATCGCAATGTTATTCCTGCATTTTTTGCCGGTCGTGCAGGGAATATACATGTCCTTCCTGAAACTCGATCAATTCACGATAGGCAGATACCTTCTCGCGCCCTTCATTTGGTTCGAGAATTACTATGAGGTCCTCTTCAACCCGATAAGTCCCATAAGGATTGGCCTTTTTGAGGCCGTGAGGAACACGGTGATCTACACAGTTGTCGTCACCCTAGGCACGCTTTGGGTAGGCCTGATAGTTGCGTTGATGGTGAACAGGCGTTTTAGGGCGAGGGGGCTTATCCGCACACTTTTCCTTTTCCCATGGATAGTCCCAACTTACGTAACAGGTCTTCTTTGGGGCTTCATGTGGCAGAGAGGGATCGGAATAATAAACGTTTTCCTTGTCGACATACTTCACTTGCTCCCTGATAAACCTTTCTGGTTGCTTGGCCCGAATACTTTATGGGCGATAATAATACCAACAGTGTGGAGATACTGGCCGCTTTCAATGCTCATGCTTCTGGCGGGGCTGCAGGCCATCCCCGAAGAGCTCTACGAAGCGGCCGACATCGACGGAGCCACTCCCTGGAGAAAGTTCTGGATGATAACCTTTCCGCTACTCCGGCCGGTCTGGGCGATACTCATACTTTTCGGCATCATATACAACACTTACTCGTTCAACATAGTAATAATGATGTTCGGTTTCGGCGCGGGATTTCCCGGAGAGTGGGGCGACCTTATGATGACCAACATATTCAGGAACACTTTTCAAAGATGGAACTTCGGGATGGGATCGGCCACATCGGTCGTTCTTCTGGTCGTTATGATCATCATCGTCAATATTTGGTTCAGATATTACCAAAAAGCTGAGGAGATCAGGGGATGATCAAGATCACCCATTACATGAGGCAAAGGATCATAAAGCGCATCATAGATGTCGTGATGATAATTTTCCTGGTGATCACGCTTTTTCCCATATTCTGGATGGTCTATTCATCCTTCAAGGACAACACAGATATCTTGAGCGGGAGGATATTGCTTTCGCGGGCGGAGAATGCCGGCGTGGAGATGGCGGCTGACCGCGGTTTCATATATGTATGCGGTGCGGACGGCGCGGTCAGCAAGATCGATAAAACATCCCGTAAGATCGTAAAGCATGTGTCGGTCAAGTCGATGGCGACCTCATTTGCCTTGGATGACGAATATATTTGGGTCGTCACAGGCGATAAAGGCATGAAACAACTGAGGAAATCAGACCTTAAAAAGGTCGGTTCGTTCTCCTATCATTTAAAGGATATCAATGTCAGCAAGATAGCTTCCAGCGTTGTGATAAAAGAAGGCGGAAAATTATGGCTGAGCTTGGAACTCAGGGACTTTGAGAAGGTGCTCGAATTCGATACGAGCAAGCAGAAGTTCACCAGCGTGATCGACATCCAGAACGAGCTAAGCCCCTTCCAGGTCGTCTCAATGGCAAAATACGGAAACGATCTTCTACTTGGAGGGGACAAGGGGCTTTTGGTCGTAGACTTGGATAAGGGCAAGGTCGTTTCTGCATATCCGATAATGGTTGGTTCGATCACCGCCAAAGTCTGGGACATCAAGTTGCACGACGGAAAAATATATCTGGGGACCTCTTCAGGTGCTGTTATATTCGACTTAAAGAAGGCAAGGAACTCTAAAGTATATTCATCGGCAAGCGGGCTTATCTCCGATCATGTGAACAAGATAATGTTCCATGGTAAATACATGTTTTTCGGGACCAACAGGGGATTATCGATAATGGATGTCTCGACGGGCTCGATACAGAACCTTGATAAGCTTTTTATCCCTATATCGAGCGGGAAAACATCAAAGGAAAAGTTGACATCAGGCGCGATATTGTCCCTGATCGTGGACGGCAGCACGTTGATGCTCGGGACTACGGCAGGAAGGATATCTTACATTGACCTTGGCAAAGGAATACCGTCCGACTGGTTCCAGCTGCCGCTGGGGCATGTTCTCGTCAAATGGCGCAACTATATAGACATGTGGTACAACATTAATTTCGGCCTTTACCTAAGGAATTCGTTCATAATATGCGGCATAACGATGCTGCTTGCGATGGTGTTTGCCACTACAGCGGCATACGCTTTTTCCAGGTTCAGGTTCCCTGGTTCGAACCTGGCAAGCAATCTTATCCTTGCGACCCAAATGATACCGGCGATAATGTATTTGATACCGATATATATCATGTTCGTGAAGATCACTCTCATTACCGGACTGCCGGTCAAGGGGACATTCTTCGGCATTATCCTCATTTACTCGGCGTTCTTCATACCGTTCAGCATATGGATATTGAGGGGATTTTTCGCGGCGATACCTGTTGAGCTTGAAGAGGCAGCGAAGATAGACGGCTGCTCGCCGCTTCAGGTTTTCTGGTATATCGCTCTTCCCCTTGCTGTGCCCGGTATTATAGCGACGGGCGTCTATGTTTTCCTGACCGCTTGGGATGAACTCATGTTCGCGTGGGTACTGACCAATGCCGAGACATTGACCATACCTGTCGGAATCAGGCTTTTCGTTGGCAATTATCAGAACAGGTTCGACCTTATGATGGCGGCTGCCACAGTGGCCACGATACCCGTGATGGTGCTGTTCTTCATGCTACAAAAGTACATCGTAAAAGGACTGACGGCCGGAGCCGTGAAAGGATAGCCCATGATCCTCAGAAAGGGTAAAAAGATGAATAGATTCTTCTCGGTCATATTGCTCGTTGTTTCGATCCTGATCATGGGATTCAGCTTTCCCTCAAGGACGGTTGAAGCCGTTACGGAGGAAGCATCTGTTCCTGAAGACGGCTGTTATATCGGCGTTTTCAGGGAAGGATCCCCTGCCAATATGGAGTTCATAAAGGCGTTTGAGCGCACTTTCGACAAAAAGCCGGCAATGGTCATGTGGTACCTTGATTATTCTTATGATTTCCCGACGGCTTCATGCGCGAAAGTTGATGCATACGGCGCGGTCCCTCATATCGTTTGGGAGCCATGGATATGGGGGAATGAGGAAAGCATAAATCTTGACGTAATACTCGGCGGTGGATATGACGTATACATGAAGAATTGGGCAAAAGATGCAAAGAAGTACGGCAAGACGGTCTTTGTAAGATGGGGTCATGAATTCAACATCAAGAAATACCCCTGGGGAGTGCCCAGCAACGACAGCGATCCGCAGAAGTATATCAAGGCGGTCAGGCATGTAGGCGACATTTTCAAGAAGGAGAAAGCGGATAACGTTAAGTGGATATGGTGCTTCAATAACTATCCGGAACCTGATGCAGTATGGAATGAGTATGAGAAAGCTTATCCGGGCGATGATTACGTTGACTGGATAGGCATAGACGGATACAACTGGGGGACGACGCAATCCTGGAGCGGATGGGAGACCTTCGCGGTATTGTTCAAGAACCAGGTAAGGTCAACATCGAGGAGCCATCCGGGCAAGCCGATAATGATCGCCGAGTTCGGATCAACGGAGGACGACAAGGATCCCAATGCGAAAGCAAGGTGGATCAAGGAGATCCCGGACGCCCTCAAGATATCGATGAAGCAGGTAAAAGCCATAGTTCTATTTGACGTGATGAAGGAATGCGACTGGAGGTCCAATTCATGCAAGGCAACGGAAACAGCTTACAAGCAGATGTTAAGCGATCCATTTTTCCTTAGCGACGCGAAAAGCATTGCGAACCTAAAGGTAAAGACTGCCTCGAACGAAAAAAAGAAGGCAAAAGCAAAAAAGGCGGTAAAACCGCTTAAACTTGACGGCGATCTTGGCGAATGGAGCGATTCATCTCCGATCGTCCTTTCCGGCAGGGAGATGTTAAAAGAGGGCAGTGTATGGTTCGGCGACAAGGATGTGAGTGGAAAGGTCTATATCAAATGGGACAACGAATATCTTTATGTGGCTGCCGACGTTGACGATAACATGCCGTTCTCCAACAGCAGGAAGGACGCCGACATATGGAATGGAGATGCCATTGAGGTCGTAATTGGTCTTGATAATGAAGCGCCAAAGGAAAGGGATTACATGTCCAACCAGGATTATCAGATAGGTTTCGGTTCCGGGGATGGCGGCATGAACAAACCCTCTATCTGGATATGGAAAAAAAGGAGATCACCAAAAGGCGGGGAAATAACGGCCATGAGGAAGGTTGATCCCCAGGGATATATATTGGAAGCAAAGGTGCCGTGGGCCGAACTGGGCGGTTTTTCGCCCAAGGCAGGCATTAAATTGGGATTTGACGTCGCGATCGATGATGCCGATGTGAAGTTTGAAAGGAAAGCCCAGCTTGTCTGGAGCGGCGATTACCTCTTTTACAAGGACCCAAGCGTATGGGGGGAGATCGAGCTGATAAACTGAACGATATCAGCTCTAACCCACGATTGACAGGCAAAACATCAAGTGGTAGTATAGCCGTATTCTTTAAAAGGGAGGTATTTTTATGAGAAAAGTCTTGTTCTTTGCGATGGTAATTGTCCTTATTTTTGCTTCAGGTTTTGCGGGCCCGCCGCCTCAAGAGCAAAAAAGAGGCACGGAAGTCGATGTTTACATGATCGACGATTTTGAAGACGGCAATTACACTTCGAATCCTGAATGGTGGAAGTTCGACAACGTGAATCCCAACGTTGTTGACAATTCAAGCTATCAAAAAGGCGATCCGGCATCGATCTCCAAGATCGGAAAATATTCCCTGAACATCACAGGGAACGCCTCCGATTGGTATGCCGGCGGTATCGGCACCTACATTGCCAGAAGAGGGGTTGACCTTTCCAAGTACAATACCCTGCAAATGGACATTTACGGGAACGGTGTCGGTTCGGGCACGATAAAGATCGAGCTGAACGATGATGATAACAACAACTGGCAGATTGAGCAGGACCCTAATGCGAACTTCGCTAACATTTATGACGACAAGTTCACATACAGCCTCATTGTTGACTGGAGCGGCTGGAAGAGGGTGCAGGTCCCAATTTCAGATTTCATAGACGAGAATCCCGGCGTTGGGGATGATATATGGGATCCGGAGCAAAGCGGCGGTTCGGGTGGCCTGGTCCAGATGCAGCTTATTTGCATCGGATCAAAGAAGGTCGGCATGCTGAAGTACAATATTGACAACGTTTCTTTGACCGTCAAGAAATAATGCCTGTTCCAAGGATAAAGCATATAAAGCACCTAGTAGTTTTCCTATTAGGTGCTTTTTTGTTGTCTGTTCCGTGTTTTGGGCTTGGGGCTTTTGAAATGGCAATATTCAATACGGATACTATTGTTATAAGCGGTTATCCGGGTGATTGGGTAAAGGCTACGAACAAGCCCTCGTCATATAATTATAACAATATGCTCAAATGCAGCGGACAATACAATCCATTCTATGTTGAATTGAAGGCAACGGACCTTGTATCCGGCGGCAATACTATTACAGTCGATAGACTTAAATTTCTTTGCACTTATGTTAATTTTTATGACCTCAGTTCAGACACTTCAAGCCCGGGGCAGGGCGATAAATGGCACTGTGCTCCGGAGCCTTTCGCAGATTTTACGACCTCATATGAAAAGGTTTATCTTGTTCCCACTGCTGAATCGGGGACCGGGGATGAAGCCCAATGCCAATTCCAATATGCCGTTGCAATACCAGCTGACAAGCCGCCCGGAGTATATACGGGCCAGATCCTATATCAAATGCGTGAGTTGGGCGGTGTAACAACGACAGGAAGTGTCAATGTCAGCGTTACGGTAAAACAAATGTTCCAGCTCTCGATCGATAGAGGAACAATAGACTTTGAGGAAATGCTTCCCGGCAATGAGAAGGAGAACGTTCCGGTTGAGGGTGTTGTTGTAACGGCCAAGTGCGATACCGGCAATCCCTGGTTCCTGAAGATCTCTAACAATTCACCTTTGACATCAGGTCCGGACATGATACCCAATGAGAACTTCAAATGGTACGGGTGGAGCGACGGGACGGGAAGATGGTATGGCACAGGTGAGGACGCGCTTTCCCTGACGCCGACCCTTGTGTATTCTTCCGGTGCCGGCGAGAACAACAATCTTCCGGACGGCACCAAGAACCATTTAAAGTTCAAGCTCAAGATACCGCCTAAACAGAGAGCGGGGAAATATATGTCGACTGTAAAATTGACCCTTACGGAGTAATAAACATGAGAATATGCTTATTAATTATAATTTTCATAATGCAGTTTCTTTACTCGTCATTCGCGCTCGGGGTAAAAGATACCGGCACCATCACCGCCGTGGTCAACATTAAGGGCCTTTTCCAGCTTTCCATGAGCAGGGAGATTATAGACTTTCCCGATGCCTCACCTGGCAAGACCGCAGACAGCGATTATAGTGTCACGGTCGTATCAAGATCAAGCGGAGGGGAGCGGTGGTATGTACAGGTCTCGAACGATAAACCGCTTACTTCGGGTAACAATATGATCTCTAACAAGAACTTAACGTGGGGCGGGACAACTTCGGGCAGTGGCAAGTGGTATGGAAATGATTATAAACCATTTGAAACGTATCCTAATGTAGCTTACAGGAGCTCTGAGGATGAAGGCAACAACACCCCTCAGGGCACAAGAAATGATTTCAAGTTCAGGCTGTTCGTGCCGGAGAACCAGGCTCCCGGTGAATATACCTGTTCGGTCATGTTCACAATGACAGAATGAGAGGTCGCATGAAGAAAAAGATATGTTCCTTAATGGTCCTCGTTTTTTTAAGCTCACAGGCTTACTCAATGGGATATCCGGGACCGACTGAGCCAAATCGTCCAGAAGAATCAGATAAAATAAAGATCGAATCGACAAGCTACCCTTTCTCGATGACTATAGATAAACCCAGCATCCATATCGCTACGGATCCTGGATCGACAACAAGCGGAAAGATCGCAATAGAGAATAACGGTCTTAAACCGTTAAAGATAATAGCGTATGTGTCGGACTGGTCATATGCGGCCGACGGAAGCAAGATTTTTAAAAAGGCCGGAACGAATCCATATTCCTGTGCGAACTGGATACATATCGATCCCCAAGAGGTACTTATTGAACCATTGTCCGAAGAGGAGATCAAGTATGTGATGACCATACCAAAGGATGCGACCGGAGGCCATGTTGCCGTGATATTCTTTGAAAGCGTTCTCGAAGGTAAAGAAGGCGTATCGGTCGGCGGCAGAATAGGCTCGATAGTCTATCAAGAAACCAAGGGAAAAAGCGTGAGATCGGGCGAAATAAAGGCTTTTTCCGCTGAGCCCGGCAAGGGTAATAAAGTTCAATTCAAACTTAGATTCAAAAATACCGGCAACTCCCACCTTTCCGTTAATCCAATGATCGAGATCTATCTGAAAAACAGCCAAAAACTGGAAGTCCTTTCACTGCCGAGCGTAAAGACCATGCCCCTTGATGAGGTAACTATTAGCGAAGAATACCCAGTAGATGAAAAAGGGGAATATAAGGCAATAGTAAAGGTTGAGATCGAAGGTAAGAACATTGAGAGATCTGCTGATTTTTCCCTGCCCGCCAAGTGAAAATAAAGTAAAATTTCCCCCCAAAAATGACGATATATATATAGAAGGGGGGATACATTAGACCAATCCATTTACAAAGACGCCCATCGTAAGAAGGGGGTGTTTTTTTGGATTTCCACGCAATAAACATATGAATAGACATTTATTGATATTATTGTTATTGATCGCCCTTATCAGCCCATGCTACGGATGGGACCCGACACCTCTTGCTTTTTATTATGCGGGAGGGATCGGCTCGGGTTCTTCTGCCTCCGACTACACAGAAAATAATTGGACATACGGATATTCATATCATGTCATGGGCGCGTCGGGCGACACATTCATGGGTGCTTTGGATTCCCAAATGCAGTTCGAGGAGAGAGAGGGCTATAATCAGATGGCATATATGCGCCTCGGGCTTTCGGGAAGGACTTATTCCATGCAGTTTGGCGACAATAACGTTCGCTTCTCGGAACTGACGCTGAATAACATGAGCTACCAGGGCGCAGGCCTGACCTTGAAACCCACAAAGAATTTCCTGTTCACGATGGTCGGCGGATCAAAGGGCAACAGCTACTGGGGAAGAGAGGTCAGGCGCGACACGAGGCCGAAGGAAGCTTTCAGCGGCTTCAGGACGACATATTATCCAACCTTGAATTTCGGGCTGAACGCAACGTATCTTACCATGGGAGAGGGCAAGGACCTTTTTGCCTACGGCGGCCAATATAGCCTGGGAGATGTTAATATCTTTGCGGAAACCGGATCGGCCGGCGGGGGGAACGGGCTTATAGGAGAGATAAAGTATGGAAGTCAAATGATCAGGCTAACGACGACTTACCGTGATATTGATGCGGACTATGAGAATCCGGTGGACTACGTAAGCTATGCAGGCAAGAAGGGCCTTTATTCAACCGTATCTTATTCGCCGATAAAGAACATGACGATATCCGGAGGATTTGACAACTACACGGACAGCCTTGCCTTATCACCGAACATTGGCAATGCTGATGTCTCAGCAAATGTTGCTTACAGCTTGTCCCAATCAACATCACTTTACCTTACGGGATGGAGGAACGACAGGAAGGCATATGAGAGAGGGGGAGTGGCTGAGGGTGGATATGCTTCGCTATCGCATTCATTCTATTTTATGACCGACAACATAATTTACGTTAAAGCCCAGCCTGCCAAGTTCGAGAGCTTTTCAGGTTCAGAGGAATCATATACGGAGCAAAGGACGATCTTCGGACTGAACTTCCCGTTGTTCGGCATAGCCCGTTTCAATGTTGAAAGCGAGACCGGGGAAAGGAAGATAACCACAACTGGAAGCAGGACTTTACCCTCGGCAATGGAGGTCAGGGTCGACCTTCCCGAAACAAAACTCATATGGGAAGGCGCATCGCTCACTTCATCGATCGATTACAGGAAGGATGCTCCAGGCGCGCTTGCAACGGAAGAGACAACGGCACTTTATTATGACATTACTTTCAGATACAAGCCGAGCAAAGATCTAAACTTCTATATTGCCGCCATAATAACGGATGTACAGGGCCCTGAAACGGAAAGGACGACCGCAAGGCAGAACCATGTGAAGTTCGGGCTGACTTATGCTTTTGCCAGCGAAATTTACCTGAAGGCCGGCAACGGCGCGGTCGAAGGATACGTGTTCAATGATAAGAACGGGAACGGGAAGATGGATCAGTCTGAGGCCGGTATCTCTGGTATTATGGTCATCCTGGGCGACAAGATAAGCATCACGGACAGCAGCGGGCATTATGCGATCGGTTCTTTCAGGGGCAGGGCAGTTGAAATGGACCTTTCAACGCTTCCGGAAGGATATGTTTGCACAACATCGAACATTTCCAATGATATCGAACGCGGGCGCGTTGATTTCGGATTGATCAGGAAGAGCACCGCATTCCAACCCTCCAATACAGTCGGCTTGAAGATAAGCAGCGTTAAATAATCCCCCCGAATCTGATATAATAACTTAACTGGCAGGTGAAATATGCGATTGATCGTAGGCTTGGGTAATCCCGGGAAAAAATACGAGAACACAAGGCACAATGTCGGCTTTAAAGCGATAGACAGGCTTTCAAGGGACCTTGACATACCTGTTCTTAAAGAAAAGTGTGGCGCACTGATCGGTGAAGGCATGATCGGCAATAGCAAGGTCATGCTGGCGAAACCGCAAATGTTCATGAACCTTTCGGGGACATCTGTGGCATCATTGATCCACTGGTTCAAGCTGGATCCGGCAAAGATGATGCTGATATATGACGATCTTGACCTTGATGTCGGTCAGTTAAGGATAAGATCAAAGGGCAACTCCGGCGGGCATAAAGGCGTTGAGTCCGTGATCACAGCCTTAAAAACCTCGGAATTATCCAGGATAAGGATCGGCATCGGCCGGCCTTCTGTCGAAAGTGAAGGGATTGATTACGTTCTGGCGAACATACCCGGTAGCGAACAGGAAGCCGTTGATTCCGCGATAGTCAAGGCGGCCGAATCCGCCAGCATGATAATTAGCGACGGGATAGAAGAGGCAATGAACAGGTATAACTCACAGACCTCTTCTTAGCACAATAAGTGGACCTATATGGCGTAACAGAATATCTATCAGAGACGCCTGAATTCAGCTCAGTTCTGCAGGGACTGAAGGACAAGAGACTGTTAGTGGGGGGGCTGAACTCAGGCAGCAGGGGGCTCTTTTTATCTTCTCTTTCCCGGAAGTCGGACAGGACCATCTTGGTCATCGCGAGCGCCATTGCCGATGCCGAGGACCTGGCAAAGGATATTGCCGCGTATTCAAATCAAAAAGACGGGGTACTTTATTATCCCCAGCTTGACGTATTCCCGTTCGAGGACGCTTCGCCGGACAAGGACATTACAAGCCAGAGACTTGATATTTTGAACAGGTTGATCGATGGAAATGTTCCGATCGTTGTCACCACGATAAGGGCTTTGGCCGAACGGACTATCGCAATTGACGACCTTAAAAAGAACAGGATATCAATAAATGCCGGCGGTACCATGAATAGAGATGGATTCATAAAAAAGCTTGTGGAGTTCGGTTATATTAGGCAGACGATCGTGGGGGAGAGGGGAGAGGTCAGCGTCAGGGGCGGGATCATAGATGTTTTTTCATCTTCTTATGACAGGCCTCTAAGGATCGAGCTCGTCGGGGATAAGGTAGAATCGATCAGGTTCTTTGATCCGGTATCCCAGATCACGACCGGAACGACAGAGGATGCAACATTGCTACCTGCAAGGGAGATATTGCTCAATGATGACCTGCGTCACCGTGCAGGTAACCTGCTGGAAAAGGATGAGGGGATAAATAAGATAATAGACGGCGTTTATTTTGAGGGCATGGAATATTATGTCAGCTTACTGTATAAGGAATTCCCCACCTTGATCGATCACTTGCCAAAGGACTGTATCGTGTTCCTTGATGACAGATTGGGTTCCGATAATTCGCTGTCAAAGTTGATCGATGAATCAGAGGAGATCAGGAACAGCGAGATCCCGATCAAGGGTAAGCTGAAATCTGAAGGCCGATATTACCTTTCTTTTAACGATATTGAGCGTCTTTTAGCCGACAAGATGATGATCGAAAGGGGCGGCGGGGGTATAAGTTTTGATCTTCGTGACCCGGAGAACTTTTTCGGCAAGCTTGACAGCTTTGCCGACCGAATAAGGCAGGAAGCTGAAAAAAGACCAGTGTTCATCGTGAGCGCACAGGCAGGCAGGCTGAACGACATTTTCTCTGAAAAAGGTATCGCAAGCAGCAGGATAAACGTCGTTCCGGAGAAATTCAATAAAGGCATATACGTCCTTTTCGGGGACTTGAGCTCGGGCTTTGATTCGGCCGGCGCGGCAGTGTTCACCGACAGGGAGATATTCGCGGAGCTAAAGCCGAGGGAGAGGTTCCTTGCAAAGCCGAAAGAGGGCGTGTCCTCCAAGCTCCTTTCAGAGCTCGACATCGGGGACCATGTGGTCCACATCAACCACGGTATCGGGATTTACAGGGGTCTGACAAGACTTGATGTTGCGGGCGCGATCCAGGAGTATATTGATATCGAGTACGCGGAAGGCGACAGGCTTTATGTCCCGCTTCATTTGATGGGGATGGTCCAGAAGTACTCTTCGCTAGGCGAACACAGGCCAAAGATCAACAGGCTTGGCGGCGCTGAATGGCTCAAGACAATAAGCAAGGCAAAAGGATCGATAAAGGAGCTGACAAGCGACCTTATAGAGATATATTCCGAAAGAAAAAGACTTAAAGGCATAAATTTCCCGCCCGACAATCCCTGGCAGATAGAGCTTGAGCAATCATTCCCTTATGAAGAGACGCCCGACCAGCAAAAAGCGGTCACGGAGGTCAAATCCGACATGGAATCAGACCGTCCGATGGATAGGCTGGTATGCGGCGATGTTGGGTACGGCAAAACAGAAGTCGCTATAAGGGCGGCTTTTAAGGCGGCTACTTCCGGAAAACAGGTGGCAGTTCTTGTTCCCACCACAGTGCTTGCAGAGCAGCATTTCCGTAACTTCTCAAACAGATTCAAATCATTCCCTGTTGTTATTGAAATGCTGTCAAGGTTCAAGTCCGCGAAAGAGCAGGGATCGATCATTAAATCGCTTGCCGCAGGTGCGATCGATATGATCATAGGAACACACCGCCTGCTTCAGGACGATGTTGTCTTCAAGGACCTGGGGCTCCTCATAGTTGACGAGGAACAGCGTTTCGGGGTCGCGCACAAGGAAAAAATAAAAAAGCTCAAGAAAACCGTGGATGTCCTGACGCTTTCGGCCACTCCCATACCGAGGACGCTTTACATGGCGATATCCGGCGCAAAGGACATGAGCATGATAAACACCCCGCCTCTGGACAGGTCGCCGATCAAGACTTATCTTTATGAGTGGAACGAAGGCATAATACATGAGGCGATATTAAGGGAGCTAGAGCGCGGCGGTCAGATATATTTTGTCCATAACTATGTAAGGGATATCGGGAAAGTAGCTGAACTTGTAAGAAAGCTTGTTCCTGCAGCCCGCATTGCGGTAGCACACGGTCAGATGCAGGAGAAGGAGCTTGAGTCGGTGATGATAGATTTTCTGAATCGAAGATCCGATGTCCTTGTTTGCAGCACGATAATTGAGTCCGGGATAGACATCCCGTCGGTCAACACGATAATCATCGACGGCGCGGAGAGGCTGGGGCTTTCGCAGCTTTATCAGCTAAGGGGAAGGGTGGGCAGGTCGTCGGTCAGGGCTTACGCATACCTTTTGTACCGCAAAGAAAAAATATTGACAGATACCGCACTTGAGAGACTGAAGGCGATACAGGAGTTCACCGCATTGGGATCAGGATACAAGCTTGCGATGAAGGACCTGGAAATAAGGGGAGCAGGCAATATACTCGGCCCCGAACAGCACGGCCATATTCTTTCCATAGGCTTTGAACTATATTGCGACCTGCTGGAGGAAACAGTTAAAGAGATAAAGCGGTTACCCGAGGAAGAAAGGGAAAGGACGTATGTGGACCTCAAGGTGAACGCCTTCATTCCACAGGATTACATCCCGGATGAGAAGCAGAGGATCGCCATATACCGGAGGATGAATTTCCTTTCATCTTTTAACGAGCTGGAAGAACTGAAGAAGGAATTGCGTGACAGGTTCGGCCGTATCCCGAATCAGCTCGAAAACCTTTGTGAGATCATCGTATTGAAGATAAAGGCAACAAAAAAAAGGATAGCTTCCATTGAAGGCGGGCCTCAGGCGGTAAAGATGACATTCAGGAAACCGTATGACAGGGATAAGGTCTCCGCAATGAGGTTCGACATAGATACTTATGAGAGATCATTAAAACTAAAGACTTCGGGTCTTCCCGGGAACAAGTGGTTCGATGCGGTGAGGGAGATAGTGGACCATATTTGACCGCTATTTACTTGTAATGCCCGATATGTTAGATTATCGGCGCAAAAATAAAGAGGTAAAAAGTGATTAAGAATATCCCGCTGCTCCTGGTCTTCTGCATGCTGATCATGCAAACAAACGCTTCCAATGCGCTTTCCATAGAAACGCCAGATCCTTACGCATCGGAAGCTGAATGGGCTGCAAAGGTGAATGAGGTAAGGATACCTATGCAGAAATTCGATAAGGCGGTTTCCTATTCAGAACAACAACTTAAGGAGGAAGCAGGGGAGGGCGGAGATGCGTCAAGCGGAGAGGCGAACACCACAGCCCGTTCGATACTTGAACAGATGATCGAGGAAGAGATCGTCACGCAGTGGGCAAAAAAGGACGGGATAAAGGTCACAGAGGAAGAGATAAAAAAGGCTATAGCCGAAATGAAGAAAAAGTTCCCCTCAAGCCAGGAATTCCACAAGTCGCTGGCGAACAGGGGCATGACGGTCGATGACCTGAAAAAGTCCGTCTCAAAAGAATTGATCGTCGACAAGGTAATGGCTAAAAAATCAAAGGAGCTTGCCGTGTCAGATGAGGAAATAAGGAAATTTTATGACAGGAACAGGGACCTGTACGTGCAGAAGGCCAAGGTCCACGTGAAGCAGATCCTGCTCGGCGACCAGGAAAATGCAGCAAGCGTTGTTGAGAAGTTGAAAGAAGGGGAGCGTTTTGAGGACCTGGTCGAGAGGTTCTCCGAGGATGAAGAAACAAGGCTGGAGGGCGGGGATATTGGCGTGGTCGAGGAGGGGGACTTGCCGGAAAAGATAGAAAAAGTCCTGTTCAAGCTTCCTTCAAACAAGACAAGCGGCATCGTTGAAACAGAAAAAGGATTCTACGTCTTCAAGGTGGAGGAAAAGTTCCCAAGGAAGGAAACCAGGTTCGATGATGCAAGATCGAACATAAGGGAATTCCTGCTTAACGAGAAGGCAAGGTCCGGCTATTTAAAGGCGCTTGAGTCTGAGAAGGAGAACGCGACAATAATCCTTAATGAGGACTTGAGATATCTTTTCAAGGGATCAGTTGAGAAGTAGAACTACGGCTTCCTTTAAAAGGTCTTTCGAATCGTTTTTTTCAGCGTCATAGAGGAAATCTACTAGGGCCTGCTTTATCTCGCCGAACGAATAAATGCCTGTCTCATTTGCCTTCAGGAAGGACTTGCCTTCTTTACCGCATCTTTTTGAAAGCTCACGCCCCAGGCCGCAGGTCACCTTGTTCCTCATGCTGTCGATCGTGTTGGCGTCAGTTATGTTTATTATCTGTTCGCCCTTGTCGAATATCTTGAGACCGTCGCTGTCGATCCTGACATCACCGCTGACCACCTTATCGGACGTGAGGTGCATCAGGTATATCATTACTATCCTTTTTGCGACCTCGGGATTTATCTTATTGCCGACGATGTATTTAGGCTCCACTTTTACATGAGTGTGCCTTCCCCTTACGGAAAGCACCCTTCCGTATTCCTTCCAGAAATCCTTGAGGGAATCTTCCAGGTTCTGCTTAACTTCTTCTATTTTTTCCTTTTCACTCATTGTTTTCCTCTTTTAACTGAGAACAAGTCCCGCAAGATCTTCTCTTGAAATGGGATATCCTTTGCCCTGTTCTTCACTGAACTTGATTAGCAATTGTGCTACGGCTTTGCTTGAGAACTGCTGTGAAACGGCGACATTGCCATCAGCAGACTGGGAATTAGGAGATTGGTTAACCCTCCCGTTCCTTCTCTCAAGGAATTCTTTAATGTTATTGCCGTTCGTGCCGGCGTAAATTTGGGGCGCTTCGGTTTTTGCCGGCGCCTTTGCAGCGGCGGTCGCGGATTGCGCAGTAGAAGTATCAGTGCTTTGATTGATGCTGAGCTTCAGGTCTCTTGCTATACCATTCTTAACTTGAGTTATGATGTTAGGAAGCCCCGACCTTAGGACGGTGTTCAACTGGACAAGAAGCATTGATTTTTGTTCGTCGCTCAAAGGCTGCGGAAGGCTATCAATGCTCATTCCGGGAGAAAGCCTGATCTCTCTGTTGCCTGCCAGAACGGTCACGCTTTCAAGCCCTGATTTTCCAAAAAGTGCGGCAAGGATCTTATCGACAGCGTTCGAAAGCGCTTTTGTATTAATGCTTGGCACATTGCTAACGCCGGTTGCAGCATTTGCACGCTGTTGTGTTTGTAATGCAGACGCAGTTACCAATTTAATTCCCTCCTTGCTTACATATATAATATCGTGATGGCAGGCTTAAAACTTGCATGTTATTTCATTATATTATATTTAAATTATGCCATTATAAAGCCAAAAACATGACAGCTTGTCATCATTTTACGTTTAAGATATAATTACATGCTGTTATGCAAAAAAAGAGATCAAAATTCGATGAGCTTGTAATGGTAGTCAGACGGCTGCGCGGTCCAAAAGGCTGCCCATGGGACAAGGTCCAGACACATGAAACGCTTAAGCCCTATATGGTCGAGGAAGTCTATGAGGCCCTTGAAGCCATCGATCTAAAAGATGACCGCAAGCTAGCGGAAGAGCTTGGCGACCTGCTTCTTCACATCGTGATGCATGCCGAGATGGCAAGGGAAAAAAAGAAGTTCAAGATCGATGATGTCATTTCTTCCATAATCGCAAAGATGATCAGGCGTCATCCGCACGTCTTTTCAAGTAAAAAGGTCAAGTCGGTGGACGAGGTGTGGCAGAGGTGGGAAGAGATAAAGCGCAAGGAAGTCGCGAAAGCGGGCGAAAAGCACAAGAGCATACTCGAGAGCATCCCGCAGTCGCTTCCCGCGCTTTACCGTGCCGACAAAGTGCAGCGCCGTGCCGCCAGGGTAGGCTTTGACTGGGACAATATCGCAGGAGCTTGGGAAAAAGTATATGAGGAAGAAGAAGAGATAAAAATGCTCCTGCGAAAATCCAAAATTCAAATCTCAAAATCCAAAACAAATCCTAAATCCAAAATACCAAATAATAAACAGAAACAGAAGATAAAGGTGGAGATCGGTGATCTTTTGTTCGCGGTGGTCAATGTTGCGCGAAAGCTTGATATCGACGCTGAAGAGGCACTTCAGAGCTCGACCGCAAAGTTCATGAGAAGGTTCAAGCAAGTGAACTTGATGGCTAAAAAGAAGGGCAAGGATATCCACAAGATGACGCTTGCCGAAATGGACAAGCTTTGGGAAGCGGTTAAAAAGGAAGAACGAACTTAATAGGTTGAAGAGAGCATTTAGATAATGTAGAATTGTCAGGTTATCTTAAAGGAGACATGAATGAGAGAAGGCTGGAAAAGCTTATTTTTATATCTATTATTTTTGCTGGTGATAGTGTCGCTTCTTGCGCCATTCTTCAATCAGGCGCCAAGGCCCGTGGACCTTTCGTTCACCGAATTCCTGAACTCTATTGAGACGGGCAAAGTAAAGGAAGTAACGATAGCCGGCGATATCGTCACCGGAAAGCTTTCCGACGGAAGGAGTTTCAAGACAAGAGCCCTTAGCTATCCGAACCTTATCACATCTCTTCGCGAAAAGAACGTGAATATCAGGGTTGAACAGCCGAAGGAGTCGGGATGGCTTTGGGCCCTTTTCATACAGCTGGTACTTCCGATAGTGTTCTTTGCAGGCTTATGGTGGCTGTTCATCAGGCAGGCTCAGACAACAAGCTCACAGGCTCTCTCTTTCGGGAAATCAAGGGCAAAGCCGCTCAAAGGCAAGATGAAAATAACCTTTGCAGATGTTGCGGGCGTTGACGAGGCAAAAGAGGAGCTCAAGGAAATAGTTGAATTCCTCGAATATCCGGGCAAGTTCAGGGCGCTGGGGGCAAAGATCCCAAAAGGCCTCCTGCTGATGGGAGCTCCGGGAACGGGAAAAACGCTCCTTGCCAGGGCAATTGCCGGAGAGGCGGGCGTTCCTTTCTTTTCAATATCAGGTTCGGACTTTGTCGAGATGTTCGTGGGTGTGGGGGCATCAAGGGTCCGGGACCTTTTCAGCCAGGCAAAGAGAAGCACGCCATGCATCATTTTCATGGATGAGATAGACGCCGTCGGCAGGCACCGCGGTGCCGGACTTGGCGGCGGGCACGATGAAAGGGAGCAAACCCTTAACCAGCTGCTCGTTGAAATGGACGGTTTCGATCCCAATACCGACATCATAGTCATCGCTGCGACGAACAGACCTGACATTCTTGATCCGGCGCTGCTCCGGCCCGGCAGGTTCGACAGACAGGTCGTTCTTGATAAACCGGACCTGAACGGCAGAAGGGAAATACTGAAGATACATGCCAAGAACAAGCCTCTGGCAAAGGGCGCTGACCTTGACGTAATAGCGCGCAGAACACCGGGATTCACCGGCGCTGACCTTGAGAACCTGTTGAATGAAGGCGCCATTCTTGCGGCACGCGCCAATAAGAAAGAGGTCACGATGATCGAACTCGAGGAAGCGATCGACAGGGTGATCGCCGGCCCGCAGAAGAAAAGCAAGGTCATAAGTGACAGGGAAAAAGAGATAGTCGCTTACCACGAGGTCGGCCATGCGGTATTAGCCAGGCTCCTTCCGTATGCTGATCCGGTCCATAAGGTATCACTCCTACCTCGTGGATTGGCTCTCGGTTATACGCTTCAGCTTCCGACAGAGGATAAATATCTGGTCACCAAATCGGAAGCCATCGACAAGATCACCGTCATGCTTGGCGGAAGGGTCGCGGAAGAAATGATCTTCAATGAACTTACTTCGGGTTCCCATAACGATCTTGAGAATGCCACTGAAATATCAAAAAGGATGGTCTGCGAGTTCGGTATGAGCAAACTGGGTCCCAGGACCTTCGGGAAGCGTGATAGGCAGATATTCCTCGGGAGGGATATAGCTGAGCTAAAAGATTACGGGGAGGACACGGCGGATGCCATCGATAAGGAAATACGGGGGATAATAGAACTCTGCCACGAAAAGGCAAAGAAGCTTTTGACCGCAAGCCGCGTCAAGATGGAAAAGCTGGCAAAAGTGCTCCTTGAAAAGGAAACACTTGAGGGAAAGGAATTGGAGGACCTTTTCAATAAGCTTTCACTTAAACGGAAAAAAATAGCAAGTAATCATATCCTTTCCCTGTGAGTGTTCAATATTCCGCTTATTATGCTATAATCTGCCATAATGATTTTTAATTTCATCAAAAAATCTTCAAAACAGAAAAGTAAAACAATAGAGAAGGCCGACACCCGACCTGCACAGACAGAAAAGAAGCTGATCGAGTGCGTTCCAAATTTCAGCGTTGGGCATGACAAAGCCGTAATTGAAAAGATAGTCGGTTCAATAAGATCAGTAAGGGATGTCGATGTGCTCGACCATTCCTATGACGACGACCATAACCGCCTTGTGGTGACCTTCATGGGTGAGATCGAACCGGTATTTAATGCAGCCTTCTCAGCCACAAGGACGGCTTCTCAATTTATAGATATAAACAGGCATGAGGGAGTTCATCCTTTCATAGGGGCGGCCGATGTCGTGCCGTTCATACCCGTAAAAGGCTCAAAGATCCGTGACTGTGTCGATCTTGCAAAAAGACTGGGAAAAAAGGTCGGCGATGAGCTCCGTATACCCGTTTACCTCTACGGCGATGCCGCAAGGAACGGATTCCTGAAGCATTTATATAATATAAGGCATGGCGGCCTTACGCATATCAAGTCGGCAATAGGATCGAAAGATTTCAAGCCTGATTTCGGCCCGCAGAATATTCATCCGACCGCAGGTGCTGTCGCGATAGGAGCCAGGGATTACCTGATAGCGTTCAACGTTAACCTTGAGATAGATGATGTTGCCGCGGCCAAGGATATCGCCAAAAAGATCAGGGAAAAGGACAAAGGTTTGAAGGGAATAAGGGCCATCGGCGTTCCCCTGATATCCAAGGGTATCGTTCAGGTGTCGGTCAATATCACACATTACAAGCAGACAGGGCTGAAAAAGCTCATGGATGCGATAAGAAAGGAAGCCGATCTAAAAGGCATAACGATCAGGAACAGTGAGATAGTAGGTCTTGTTCCAAAGGAAGCAACTTTTCCGGGGATGAAAGAATATCTTACGCTGGAAGATTTCGATGACGGGAAGGTCATCGAAACATATTTGTGAGACATTCTAAGGGGTCGTTCTGAGTCTCGACCGAAGGTCGAGGACGAAGAATCTGTGTTTGGGGTGGGTATTAAGTCAATAGACCCTTCCCTGCCTGCCGGCAGGCAGGACTTCGTTCAGGGTGACAGTTTTAAAGGATACAGATTGACAGTAGCGGAGGATTTTGATGTCCGAGGAATTTGCCAAAGTATATGATTCAACTGAAGTTGAACGAAGTTGGTACCGGTTCTGGGAAACCAATGATTTCTTTTCGCCCGAGAACAGCAGATCAAAAGATACCTTCACGATAGTCATCCCGCCTCCGAACGTCACCGGCTCGCTTCATATGGGGCATGCGCTTGATAACACGCTTCAGGATATCCTGATAAGGTTCATGAGGATGAGGGGTGTCAAGACGTTGTGGCTGCCCGGCACTGACCACGCGGGCATAGCGACACAGAACGTTGTTGAAAAGGATCTGGCAAAAGAAGGAAAGAAGAAGGAGGACATAGGCAGGGAAGAGTTCTTAAAAAGGGTCTGGCAATGGAAGGAGAAGTTCGGCGACCAGATAACTACGCAACTAAGGAGGCTTGGCGCTTCGCTTGACTGGAAAAGACAGCGGTTCACGATGGATGAAGGCTGTTCCAGAGCGGTTCGCAAAGCTTTTTTCAGCTTATATGAGGAAGGCCTGATATACCGCGGTAAAAGGCTTATCAACTGGTGCCCCAGGTGCAGGACAGCTTTGTCCGATATCGAAGTCGAACATTCCGATGTCAAAAGCAAGCTATGGTACCTGAAATACCCCGTTGAAGGTAAGAACGAGTTCGTGACGGTCGCAACGACCAGGCCCGAAACGATGCTCGGCGATACGGCTGTTGCCGTCAATCCCGATGATAAAAGGTTCAAGCATTATGTAGGGAAAATGCTCGTCCTTCCTCTTGTCGGAAGAAGGATACCTGTCATAAAAGATGAGTTTGTAGATCCTTCTTTCGGGACGGGAGCCGTTAAGGTCACGCCCGCGCACGATCCTAATGACTATGAAATGGGCATAAAGCATAATCTTCCGCAGGTAGTGATGCTACATCCTGACGGGAAGGTCCATGTAAGCCATTTTCCAGAGTCCGAGCAAAAGGACATCAAGTCATATGAAGGCGTTGACCGGTTCAAGCTAAGAGAGCGGATCGTAAGCGACCTTGAAAAAAGCGGCTTCCTGGAAAAAACAGAGGACTATCAGACCTCGATCGGCACATGTTACAGGTGCAAGACGGTCGTCGAGCCTTATCTTTCGGACCAGTGGTTCGTCAGGATGAAGGACCTGGTCCGGCCGGCGATCCAGGCGGTCGAGGACGGCAAGATAGAGTTTGTCCCCGACAGATGGACAAAGGTCTATATTGACTGGATGGAAAAACACCGGGACTGGTGCATATCAAGACAGATCTGGTGGGGGCACCGCATCCCGGCATGGCAATGTAAATCCCAAATCCCAATGACCAAATCCCAATGTAATGAAGTAATCGTATCCGAAGAAACTCCCGTGATTTGCCCCAAATGTGGAGGAACAAAACTTGAGCAGGACCCTGATGTCCTGGACACATGGTTCAGCTCTGCGCTCTGGCCTTTTTCAACGCTGGGATGGCCCGCCTCCGTCAAGACTTCCCCGCCTGCCGGACGGGCAGGGGCGGGCAAGCCCGAATATATAGGAGACTTAAAGACTTTCTACCCAACTTCTGTGCTTGTCACAGGCTACGACATAATAACTTTCTGGGTGTCCAAAATGATAGTTATGGGCATCAAGTTCATGAAGAAGGAGCCGTTCTCGACCGTATATGTCCATGGGCTTGTCCGGGATATAACGGGGAAGAAAATGAGCAAATCACTGGGTAATGTCATAGACCCCATAAGCGTCATTGACAGGGTAGGGGCTGACGCCCTGCGTTTCGCATTAACCTCGCTTGTGACCGGGCAAGGGCAGGATATAAAGGTATCCGAGGAAAAGATCATAGAATCGAGGAACTTTGCGAACAAGATATGGAATACGGCAAGATTCATATCAATGAGCGGACCTTCAAAGAAGATCGAGCTTGGGGGCCTGGATCTTTCTGATAAATGGATATTAAGCAGGCTGAACAGCACGATAAAAAAAATAGACGGATTGATAATGGGATACGATCTTGGCGAGGCGGCGAGAACGCTCTATGATTTCATCTGGAGCGAATTTTGCGACTGGTACATCGAGATGTCAAAGGGAAGGCTTACCGGTCAGGATGAGAAGGAAAAAAAGGCGGCAAAGAACGTCCTGACGCACGTTTTTTCAACGTCAATGAAGCTGCTTCACCCTTTCATGCCTTTTATTACGGAGGAGATCTTTCATAAGCTGGATCTCATCGAAAAGAATGGAACGATAATGCTTGAGCAATGGCCGGTATGCGATGAAAAAAGGATAGAAGGCACAGTGGAAGCAAGTATGGGCATGCTTGTAGAAGTGATACGCAACATAAGGAACATAAGGGCGCAGCTCAGGATACCAGTAAAGACCGACATTGAAGCTGTTATTTCCGTGCCGGATAAGGACCTTCGGAAGATCATCGAGAACGGTCAATCCTATATCAAGCTGCTTGGCCGCGTCGGCAAAGTGAAGATCGGGCAAAAACTTAAGGAAAGACCACCCCAATCGGCCGCGGCTGTTGTCGAGGGAATTACTATTTTTATACCGCTCGGAGGCATAATAGACATCAACGAAGAGATAGAACGACTGAAAAAGGAGATAGGGAAGATAGATGTTGAGGCGGGCCAGGTAAGGTCAAGGCTGTCAAATGATGACTTTATAAAGAGGGCCCCTAAAGAAAAAGTGGCCGAAGAAAAAGAAAGGGAGTCCGGCCTTTTAAAACAAAGGGATATCATTGAGTCGCAGATAAAGAGCCTGCAGGAGTAAAGCTGAGCCGCTAATCCTCTTCGATACGGATATTTTCGATGACCCTGAAGATCCTTTTAATGCTTTTTGCCTTTCCGGTGCTATTGTCAGCTTCGATGAATATGGCGTTGAGTATGCCTTTTCCTTTCTTCTCGGGCTCAAAACTGACCGGCATCGAGGATAAGAAACGGTTGATTATTTGCCCCTTTTCAACGCCAATAACGGAATCCCACCCCCCCACCATCCCGAGGTCGGTTATCGTTGCTGTACCTCCAGCAAGGATCCTTTCATCTGCTGTTTGCACGTGGGTATGCGTTCCGATTACCGCGGTCACCTTGCCTTCAAGATACCACGAAAGAGCCTGTTTCTCTGATGTTGCCTCAGCATGGAAGTCGATGATAATAAGGGGGGTCTCTTTTCTTATTTCCTCAACTATCCTTTCCCCGACCCTGAACGGATCGTCAACCGCCGGCATAAAAACCCTGCCGATAAGGTTGATAACTCCGTATTTTATGCCGCTTTTCGACGTGAATATCTTGTGCCCTATGCCGGGCACACCATCCGGGTAATTGGCCGGCCTGACCAGATTTGTGCAGGATGGTATCTCCGGCAAAAAATCCTTCCTGTCCCATATATGGTTGCCCATTGTGACGATATCAATGCCCATTTCCACCAATTCTTTATAGACCTTGCCGGTTATCCCGAATCCGGCAGCTGAATTCTCCCCGTTAGCAATGATGATATCCGGCGTGAACTCTTTTTTCAGCTCGGGCAACAGCTTCTTTGTAAGGCTCCTGCCGGGACGCCCGATGATATCGCCTATGAATAATATCCTTATCTCTCCCATAAAAAACTCCTTCTAATTTGCCGATATCCTTTACCTTGCAACGTCCATCGCCCTTGTTTCCCTGATGACCGTAACTTTCACTTCGCCCGGATATTCAAGCTCGGACTCTATCTTCTTGGCAACATCATGCGCAAGTTTCGCGACCATCAGGTCGTCTATTTTTGTCGGCTGGACTATTATCCTTACTTCCCTGCCGGCCTGTATGGCGTAGGCTTTTTCAACGCCCTCGAACGATGTGGCGACCTTCTCAAGGTTCTCAAGCCTCTTTATATATGCCTCCAGGGTATCTCTTCTTGCGCCGGGCCTTGATGCCGATACGGCGTCGCCGACAAGTACTAGTATGGCCTCTATCGTTCTGGGCTCTTCCTCCCCATGGTGCGCCATGATCGCATGAAGGACCTCTTCAGATTCACCGGCCTTTTGGGCGAAAGTCGTCCCCAGTTTTGTATGGGTGCCCTCAGTTTCCTGGTCTATGGCCTTTCCTATATCGTGCAGAAGCCCCGCTCTTTTTGCAAGCTTAACATTGACGCCGAGCTCGGCGGCAAGCATTCCCGCCACCTTGGACACTTCAATGGAATGTTGCAGGACGTTCTGGCCGTAGCTTGTCCTGAACCTTAATCTGCCGAGTATCTGTATGAGGACGGGAGGAAGACCGTGTACGTCGGCTTCGAAAGTCGCCTTCTCCCCGTGTTCCCATATAGCGGCCTTTATTTCCTCCTTTGCCTTGTTGTTCATCTCTTCGACCCTGGCCGGATGTATCCTTCCGTCAGCGATCAATTTTGTCAGCGTAAGCCTTGCAATTTCCCTTCGCATAGGATCGAAGCCGGAGATGATGACGGCCTCGGGAGTATCGTCAACTATAAGATCAACACCTGTAAGCGTTTCAAAAGCCTTGATGTTCCTGCCCTCCCTGCCGATTATCCTTCCTTTCATGTCATCGCTCGGGAGCTCAACGACGGATGTGGTCGTCTCCACCACGTGATCGACGGCGCATCGCTGGATGGCAGTTGAAAGTATCTCCTTTGCTCGCTTGTCCGACTCTTTCCGCAGCGCTTCATCCCTGTTCTTAATGATTATCGCCGCGTCGCGTTCAACGTCCTTTTCAAGGTTCTTTAAGAGCATTTGCATCGCTTCCTCTTTTTTTAATCCCGATATCCTTTCCAGCTCATTAATGTGCTTTTGCCTTATGGTCTCTATGCCGGCCCTCTCTTTTTCCAGGGCTTCGCTTTTTGCCTTCAGGTTCTTTTCCGAATCTTCGACGGCCTTTTCCTTTTTTTCGATGTTATCTTCCCGCTGGATAAGGCGCCTTTCCAGGTTATTAAGCTCGGCCTTCCTTTCCTTGGTTTCACGATCAAACTCATTCCTGAGCTTGATCGACTCATCCTTTGCCGCTATTATTGCCTCCTTCTTTATTGTGTCGGCTTCCCTCTTGGAGTCCTCGATTATCCTTTTTGCCGATTCCTGAGCGATCCTGACCTTCTGTTCGGCAAGACGTCTCCTTATGACCAGATACACTATTGAAAACAAGAATACAGCCAGTACTGTTGATGTTACATATATAAAGCTCATCAGATTCATTTTTTATTCCTCCCGATAGTTTTTTTAATATCGCTACTTCTTCTTTGCCGCCTTGGGTGTTTCTTCCTCTTTCTTTGACGGTGCGCCGAAAGCTTTTTTCCTGATATCGTTATCGACCTTTTTTGAAATATCCTCATGTTCCTCAATATACTTCTTTGCGTTGTCCCATCCTTGACCGATGCGTTCCTCATTATACGTGAACCATGTGCCGCTTTTACCTATTATGCCGAGGCTGATGCCGGTGTCCAGAATATCCGCAGCCTTGGATATGCCCTGCCCATGGATCAGGACGAAAGTGGCATCCCTGAACGGCGGGGCCACCTTGTTCTTGACGACCTTTACCTTTACCCTGGTCCCTATGACAACATCACCTTCTTTTATTTTTTCAGAAGCCCTTACTTCCAGTCTTATTGAGGAGTAAAATTTCAATGCCCTGCCGCCGGGTGTTACTTCAGGATTGCCGAACATTATCCCGATCTTCTCGCGCAGTTGATTGATGAATATCATGGTTGTCTTTGATTTGCTGATAACGGCGGTAAGCTTCCTAAGGGCCTGCGACATCAGCCTTGCCTGAAGACCCATCCTTTGTTCGCCCATTTCACCCTCTATCTCGGCTTTTGGAACAAGGGCTGCGACGGAATCGACGACTATAATATCAACAGCTCCCGATCGTATAAGCGTTTCAGCTATTTCAAGGGCCTGTTCCCCGTAATCCGGCTGAGATATCAGGAGATTGTTAACGTCCACGCCCAATTTCCTCGCATATACGGGATCAAGAGCGTGTTCCGCATCAATGAAAGCTGCAACACCTCCGGATCTTTGGGCTTCGGCTATTGCCTGAAGCGAGACAGTGGTCTTGCCCCCGCCTTCGGGACCGTATATCTCTATGACCCTTCCCCTGGGAAATCCCCCAATACCAAGCGCTATATCAAGCGCTATTGCACCGGTAGGTATCGCCTCCACTACCAGCCTTGATGTTTCTCCCATTTTCATTATGGAACCTTTGCCGTATTGCTTCTCGATCTGCGAGATAGCCATTCCAAGCGCCTTTATTTTTTCATTTGTCATTCATATCCCTCCTTTTTATTCGTTGACCTCTTCATTTTAAACCGACCCTTTTCAACTCTTCATAAATAGGCCCTTTCTGCGTAAGCGTGCTTTTCATGACGCTTATATGGTCCGCCTTGAACTCCCCAAGACTGATGTTCTCATCCTTATTCACGTGCCTTTCAAGCATTTCTGTGTCTATCTTATCTTTTATCCTTCCGATCGTGATATGGGAAGAGAACTCCCTTTCTTCCTCCCTGAAACCTTCTTTTGAAAGCACGTCTTCCAGTGAGCTCGATATCTTTGCAAGGACCTCCGCGCCCTTTGATATGCCTACCCACAGGACCCTTGGTCTTTTTGTTGTCGGGAAGGCCCCCATACCCTCGATCCTTATATCAAAGGACCCGACACCTTTTAAACTGGTACTGACAAGATTGCAAATATTATCAAGCTTCTTGTCGTCCACCCAGCCAAGGAACTTAAGGGTCACATGCAGGTTCTTTGACTCGACCCACTTAATGGGCGTCAAGTTCATCTTAAATTCCCCTATTAACTTTTCAATGTTCTTTTTTATGCCATCAGGCAGTTCAATTGATATAAATATCCTCATAATCCCAGCTTAGATACGACATCCTTTCCCCCAAGATGAAGCCATAGAAGGCCAAGTGCCGCCTGGGCAGCCTTTTCCCTTATTTCGTTCCGTCCTCCCTGAAGAGTGATCTCTTTCCACTCCGTTCCATCGCTTGAGGATAAAGCAATATATGTGAGCCCGATAGGTTTTGGCGGAACGGTCCCGCCTGGTCCTGCCACTCCCGTTGCCGAAAGCCCGATATCCGTCCTGAACCGCTTCCTGATAGCCTCAGCAAGCGCGATAGCGACATTTGCGCTAACGGGGCTTTCTTTCGCTATTAGCTGGGCAGGGATCCCAAGGTCCATGACCTTCACGCGGTTGCTGTAGCAAACTATCCCGCCCGTGAAGAAATCAGAACTTCCCGGCTGGCTTGTCAACCTGCTTGATATCAGCCCGCCGGTGAGAGATTCAGCTACAGAGATCGTCTGCTTGGATTTTTTCAGCAGGTCGGCCACCTGTTCTTCCGTTGTTCTCCCGATGACGGACAAGACCTTATTAAAGAACTCGTCCACGCTCTTTCTGCTTTCCTCAGCCATTTATTACACCCCATGATCTTACCGCATATTCCAGGCCCGATGTGACGGTAAGCACTACAGAAGTCCAAAAAACCAACACCCCATAAGGGACGTTAAGTATAAGCATGAGCACGGCCGCATCCTGGAACACGGTCTTCCATTTACCTCCTAAGCTTGCTGCAATTATCTTGCCATGTGAGCCCGCAACAATCCTGATACCCAGTATGAGCAATTCCCTGAAAACTATTATCATGACAGGTATGGCGGAAACCGTCCTTAATTCTACAAGGCAAAGCAAGATAACAGTCACTAATAGCTTGTCGGCTAGAGGATCGAACACTTTCCCAAGATCGGTCACCTCTCCGAGCTTCCTTGCCACGTATCCGTCGATCAGATCTGTCAATGCGATCACAAAGAACAATAATGCTGCGATCAGCATATTATAAGGAATGCTTGGCAGGAGCAAGACCAGGGCTATGAGGGGTATAAAAGATATTCTAAGAAGAGTTATCTTGTTCGCCAGGGTCAAGTCAAAGTTCCAACAAGGTCGTAATGAAACGATTCTTCTACCTTTACCTTAACGACCTTGCCGGGTTCGATCATTCTATTTTTAATCAATACAGTGCCGTCAATATCTGGCGCGTCCATGTAGGACCTTCCGATGGTTCCTTCTTTAACAGTCCTGTCAGTTATCACTTCTATCACTTTACCTTTTAACTTCAAATTATTTCGCCAGGATATGAGGCGCTGAACTTTGAGCAATTGATCCAATCTTCTCGATTTTACCCCTTCCGTAATTTGACCCCTCATTTTAGCGGCAGGGGTATCCTCTTCCCTTGAATACTTAAAAGCTCCCAGTCTTTCGAACCTCGCTTCCTTAATAAAGTCAATTATTTCCTTGAATTCTTTGTCAGTTTCACCGGGGAAACCGACTATTACCGATGTCCTGACCGCGATTTTCGGGATATTTCTCCTTAGATCAGCGATCAGCTTTTTCAGCGCCTGCGAAGAGATTTTTCTCCGCATTAACTTGAGAATCTTATCACATGAGTGTTGTATTGGCAAGTCTATATACCTGCATACCTTCTTTTCTTCCTTGATCGCCCTAATCAGCTCTTCAGTGACATGGGCCGGATGGGCATACATTATGCGTATCCACCTCAAACCCTTGATTCCGGAGAGTTTCCGCAGAAGAACGTGCAGCTTGGGCTTCCCATAAAGGTCAGTGCCGTACATGGCGGTATCCTGTGCCACAAGAATAGCTTCTTTCAAACCGTCCCTTACGAGCATACTTACCTCTTTGACGATAGAATCCATAGGCCTGCTTTGATATTTGCCCCTTATGCTCGGGACGACACAGTAAGAGCACCTGTTATCGCACCCGTCCGCGATCTTGATATAAGCGTAATGCCTGGGTGTGGCCCTTATCCTGGGAGCTTTATGGGTGAAAAGACAGTGGGAACCCTCAAGAAGAGATATTTTCTTTTGTTCATTAAGACTTCTCAGTACATGGATAATTTTATCGATACTTCCCGGGCCAACGATCGCATCAACTTCTTCGAACCTGTCAAAAATATCTTTCTTATATCTTTTCGTGAGGCAGCCCGCAACAACAAGGAACTTGAGCTTGCCTTTTGATTTTAAATTTGCGGTGTCTTTAATGACCGCGAACGATTCGTCTTTTGCCGGACCGATGAAGGAGCAAGTGTTTATTATCATGATATCAGCCTTGTTCTGGTCATTCGTGAGCTGATAACCGGCCTGTACCAATTTGCCGAGGATCACTTCGGTATCAGTAAGATTCTTCGGGCAGCCTAATGAGATAACGCCGACTTTCATGACGTTATTTTACAGGAAAATCGTCAAATTAAATAACTGTTATTTAATCCCGCTTAACCAGCTGTCAATATGAGATTTCCTAAATCCTGCATTCTTTAAATTAGATGCGACCCTTTCTTTGAATAAGCTTGGATCAGGTTGCCTATTTATTAGATTGATCACATCTTTATAAAGAAAATGATGATCGGTTACCTGCCTGCTTGTGGCAAAGTCAATCGCATTTTCAATAAGACCACCATCAACGAACGCGTTAAAAGCCCTTTTTGTCGCAGCCATTGCGTTATCCAAATGAATTACAGCAATGATCGCCAGATATTCGGCAGCTTTCTCAAGCTCCCTGTTAAATATTACCTTAGGATCTTTCAGCTTGGAGCATATATTGCCAATTTCCCGAACCAATAACATAAGCACTTCATACCAATTTCTCATTTCATATAGATCTAAATTGGCTGCAAGGTTATAAGTTACTCGGTTAGGTTCCGGATTATAGTATGTTCTCATAAATTTAACATTTAATTCGATAACTTTCATGGCACTGAAAAATTGGGCCTGCCTTATAAAGGCGGTAGCCATACCTGTCAAAGTTTGCCAATATTTATTATTTGCGGCTGGATCACCATTAAATTTCGATTCATATTCCCTTACCGCAAATTCAAGGGCTACGTCCTCAGCTTCGGAATATGCGCCCTTGGAGATCATTTTATTTGTAACATTACCAAGCTTGCCCATCCTTTCAAAGCGATTTGGCGTCAATCTGGCATTTCTCAATACTTCGGAAAGATCGGCCTCGGTCGCTCCCATGCTTCTACCGCCTCCTCCCGTCATAAAGTCTTCCCGTCCCATTGCCATGCTACATATAGACCTTGACGCATAAGATGCCATAAAACCTGAGCCTGAGATCCTACCTACCATATTACCGTTTACCATATGAATCCCCCCTTTATTACCTTAAATTCGACTGGTTGCCTTTTCTAAATATATATCTACAATAAGATAAACAAATTTCAGTCAGTATCTAATAAATCACATACGGGCATTAGAAATAAGTTGATATGACAATAAAAACAATATATAAATAAAAATAAAAAGGTGTAATATTACATAAATATAAATGTAAAAATATACACTAAATATGTAAAAAAAGTGAAATTATGGTATAATTCTATCGATAGATCATTGAGGGGGATAATATGGTAAGGAAGATCAAGATAAGGGATATCGCCAGGACCGCAGAAGTATCACCTGCTTCGGTCTCTCAGGCCTTCAATGACCCTCACCGGGTGAACAGGGAAACAAGAAAGAGGATCCTTGAGGTCGCCGAAAAGCTTGGATATGTGCGGATAAGGCAGAAAAAGGCAAAAAAAGGTTTTATAGGTGTTATTGCTGACAATTATTATAACCTGCTGATGGGAGAATTCTATAATATGGTCGTCCTTGGGATACTTGATGAACTAAAGAGCAGGAAAATGAACGTTTTGCTCGAAGCTGTGGCTGCAGGAGAGGAGTATTTCCCTAAAATGATAACCAAGAACCTTGTTGACGGGCTTCTTTTTCTCGGCAAGGTTTCCAGGGACCTGATAATGATGATCAAGCAAAAAGATATCCCGATAGTCCTTGTCGGCCACCCTATACCCGACATGGAGATCCATACGATAGTGAGCGACGGAAGATCGGGCGCAATTCAGGCCGTTACGCACCTCATCGAACTGGGGCACAAGAACATCGCGATCGTTACCGGCGAACCTGCTTTTGATCCTATAACATCCGAAAGACTGGAAGGTTATAAATTCGCGCTGAGCAATGCCGGCATAAGAACAAGGGCTGAATATATCGCTCAGGCGGACTTTGGGAAACCGGAGACCGCGACCGAAGCAGTTGTAAATCTATTGGGCTTAAAGGATCCCCCGACAGCCATATTCTGCGCAAGCGATTCATTGGCATTCAGGGCATACAAGGCCATCGATGAGGCGGGATTGAAGATACCAAAAGATATATCAGTCGTTGGATTCGATAATATTTCGGCTCCGCCTTATGCGGAAGAAGTGTCGCCATCGCTTACATCAATCAATGTAGACAGGTACCAGATGGGGAAAATGAGCGTTGACCTGTTGTTCGATATAATCGCGAATCCGTCAAAGACCGCCTGCCGGCATACCCTGCCTGTCAAGCTTGTGATAAAAAATTCGACCAAATCTCCCAAGAAAGGCCGCTAAAGCCGTATTATCGGTAATTCGCGAACTGTAAGGCGATGTCCAGTTCGGCTGTCTTCAGGAGCTGGATCACAACTTGAAGGTTGTCTTTGCTCTTTGATGAGACCCTTATCTGGTCGCCCATTATCTGGGATTGTACCTTAAGGCCCTTTTCCTTGATGAGCTTATTGATCTCCTTGGCCTTTTCTTGCGGTATCCCCGATCTGATGGTCAATTCCTGCCTGATAGTTCCCCCGAGTGCCTGTTCGATCTTGCCGTACTCAAAGAACTTCAACGATATGCCCCTTTTCACGAATTTGCCCTGGAGTATGTCTATGACGCTTTTAAGCTTGAATTCGTCGTCCGATATGATAATTATCTTCTTATTCCCCTCATTTACGATAGAGCTTACGCTGCCCTTAAAGTCAAAGCGCTGCGATATCTCCTTCATGCTCATATTTATCGAATTATCTATCTCCTGGAAATTCGGCTGGGAAACGATGTCGAACGAAAAATCCTGTGCCATATAGATACCTCCTTATGATCATTACAGGGGATAGATTATACCATGCACTCAGGAACAATCAAAAATCCTAAATACTAATTCCCTGCCTGCCGGCAGGCAGGCTAAACCCTAAACAATATCTAAATCCTAATTCCACAATGTTTCAAACATTGGTATTTATGTAATTCGGATTTGTTTAGAAATTAGAGATTCGGATTTAGGATTTATCTAACACAAATAATCTAATGTCATGAGATCTGGCGGTCTTAGGCAAGCGTGCTGAAGGTCGACTTATCCCACTTACTGGCTTTTTCTTTTTCGTATCTCATCTTTCCGCTGATAACGTCCCTGATCATTTCTGAAAGCCTGTTCATTTCATCAGGGCGCGCGGCGTCTGAGAGCTTCGGCTTATCAGTGCTCAAATACATCTGCTCGACAAGTTTTTCATCGACGATCTTTATGGGGACCTGTTCAACTTCGCCCTCCTCCACGCGCCAGGCGTATAACTCAGGATTGTGGCGGTCCCCCAATCCAATGATGAAAAGATATTTTTGCCCATGGGAAAGGTCCTCCTTCGACGGGAAGGGGGTGCCTTTTGGATGGCTGTGATAAATGCCGTAATAATCGAGCTGATTCTTTGCCAGGAAATTATGGCCGCGCTCAAAATCCTCTGCATTGATACCGAAGGTCTCTGTGCGGTCATAAAGAAATTTGTTATGAATGGGCAGTACCCCGAGTATGATATCCTCGCGTCCGCCAAGGATGCCTCCCGACTCCTGAGGGTAACAGGCCTGTGCCTGGTGCATTATAATGTCATATTGCCGTTTTGTTATCACGAACATGCGATTTATTATACCAGCACAAGGCCATTTATGGTATAATTCGCCATTGTTTAAACGGGAGGCCATATGGCGATCATAGTGCAAAAATACGGCGGCACTTCGGTGGGCACGCCTGAAAAAATAAAGAAGGTTGCCAGTCGCATCGTCAAAGCAAAAGCGGGCGGTAAAAGCGTTGTTGTCATCGTTTCGGCAATGGGGCATACGACCGACGAACTTATTGACCTGATGCACAAGGTTACGGACAATCCGGACCTCAGGGAATATGACATGCTCCTGTCGACCGGCGAACAGGTTTCAGCGTCCCTGTTGGCGATGGCAATACAGTCATTGGGATATAAAGCAGTTTCTCTGACCGGCTGGCAGGCAGGCGTACATACGGAAGATATCCCGTCCAAAGCAAGGATAACGCACATTAAACTTGACAGGATCCAGAAAGAGCTCAAGGATGAAAAGATTGTCGTTGTGACCGGATTCCAGGGAATGGACAGTAACGGCGATATCACGACCATAGGCAGGGGAGGGTCGGACACCTCTGCCGTTGTGATAGCCGCGGCGCTTAAGGCGGATGTTTGCGAGATATACACTGACGTGAACGGCGTTTACACTGCCGATCCCAGGATAGTGAGCGATGCAAAAAAGCTGCCCTTTATCTCTTATGAAGAGATGCTGGAGCTTGCAAGCCTTGGGGCGCAAGTGCTTCACCCAAGGTCAATTGAATGCGCGAAGAACTACGGATTGGTCATCCATCTTCGCTCAAGCATAACCGAAGAGGAAGGAACATTGATAAAGGAGGTCAAGGAAATGGAGAAAAAAGACGTTGTATCAGGGATAGCGATAGATTCGAATGTTGCCAAGGTCGGGATACTTAAGGTCCCCGACAAACCCGGAATAGCCGCAAAGCTTTTTAAGGCTCTTGGGGACGAGAAAATAAGCGTAGATATGATAATACAGAGCATCCACTCCGCCGGCTCGTATGCCGACCTGGCATTTACCGTCAACAAGACCGAAATAAGAAAGGCCGTGGAAGTCACAAAAAAGGTAGCGGAAGACCTTAGGGCTGAAGGCGTCGTCTCCGATCCTGATGTCGCGAAAGTGTCCATAGTTGGAGTCGGGATGATCTCAAAACCCGGTGTCGCGGGCGTTATGTTCGATGTACTTGGTAAGAACGGCATAAACATAGAGATGATAAGCACGTCAGAAATAAAGATATCATGCGTAGTAAAAGCACAGCACGCTAAAAAGGCAATGGAAGTGCTCCACAAGGAATTCAATCTGGGCAAATGATCATATTAAGATTGATAGTTCTTGTTATTCTCGCTTACACGATCGGTTCTATACCAACGGCATATCTCGCAGGAAAGCTGAAAAAGGGGATTGATGTCAGGAAATTCGGCACGGGAAATGTCGGAGCAACGAACGTCGGCCTTGTTGTTGGCCCAATGATCGGCATCATAGTCTATATTATTGACGTGTTAAAGGGAGTGGTGCCGGTCCTTCTCGCGAGGAACTATATTGGAACGGAACTTTCTATGGCGCTTACCGGTATCGCAGCGATATTAGGGCATGATTTTTCGATATTCCTCAATTTTTCAGGCGGAAAGGGCATCGCAACAACGACAGGTGTCATATTTGCGATCAACACGAACCTGATGTTAGTGATATTCCTTAGCTGGTTAGTTTTCGTTTTTCTGACCAATTATTTTGTGGCGGCCAGCTTGCTTTCAACGGCTCTTTTACCGATAATGATGTATTTTTGGGACATGTCCAAGATTTATGTTCTTTTCGGCATAGCGTGCTTCTTGCTGGCGTTGTATACCCACAGGCAGGATACGGTCAGGATCATATGGGGACAGGAAAAGAAAGCATTGGACTCCATAAAGAAGTTATTTAAGAGCGAAAAAATTATTTAATTTCCTTTACTCAATTATCTAAGCAAACGCAGAGCAGTTAATAAATTGGTTATTGGAAATTTTGATTTGGTCATTGCGAACGAAGCCGTGAACCTAAGCTTGCGCATGGTTCATGGCGAAGTGAGTCGGGGCGTGGCCAGTTCCGACCAAAGGTCGGAATCCCGCAACACCTTTAAAATATATATTAAGAAGCGGGACTTGGTCTAATAGACGGATGGCCTTGAAGTAAATTAATGTGTCGCATGTTATCGGGGCGTGGCCCAGCTTGGTCTAAGGCGCTCGCTTGGGGTGCGAGAGGTCGTGGGTTCAAATCCCGCCGCCCCGATATGATAAGGAAATCTTAGCATTTCGTATAATTGGGTCGTGGGTATCCCCTCTTCTGTATATATTCAAAATGTTGAGGGGTCCCGATGGGAAAATCCCGCCTGCCCGCCTCTGGCGGGCCGCCCCGACCAGCCTTCGTCCTGCGGACTTCGGCTGGTGGATGAATATTATGGTAAGAGTTACTCGAGGGTTGTTGTCCGCCGTAGCTTTAGCGGAGGAGGACCGCCGCCCCGATTTTTTTGTTATTTTCCAACCATATTGACTAAGGAACAGATTTTTGTTATTATTTTCCCTATATAATAAGGAGATATTAAGTGCTTCCAAAAAGGCTTAAAGAAGTTCGTTTTACGACGTTTGTTATAGTGCCTCACGATTCCTCAAAGGGGATCGTGAACTTCAAACTTAGGAACTGGCTCATTTATTCCATATTAGGTGTTGTACTTGTTTCTTCGGCATTCGTTGCGTCCTCGTTCATTTATTCCGCAGCGCTGTCAAGAAGGCTGATACACTATAATGCGATGGTCTCTACGACCGAAGAACAGAAGCAGATCATAAGTTACTTTACCGCTGAAACAAACCAATTGAAGAAGGCAATGGAAGAACTGGTGAGCAGGGATACCCAGCTGCGTAAGCTCCTCGGGCTTAAGATGAAGGATAATGATCAAATAACCTCCATGTTAAAGCCGGTGAACAGGAATGTGATGATAGCGGACAGGGGCTCAAAGCTAAAGATTGATAAGATAACCAATGAACTGACGTATGTCAGCGAAAAAGTCGAGAAAGAAAGAGAAAGCTTGAAGGCGCTAATGAGAACGGTCAAGTATTTAAGGACACGTTTTGCCATAACGCCTTCAATATGGCCGATCTACGGGAGGATAATTTCGGGATTCGGTTACAGGTACCTTCCCTGGAGCGGATTCCATGGAGGCATAGACATTGCCGCATGGTACGGAACTCCGGTAAGGACTACTGCCAACGGAGTGGTGGTACAGGCGGGATGGCGAGGCGGATACGGCAAGACCGTCATTATTGACCATGGGTATGGGGTCAAATCGATGTACGGGCATTGCTCAAAGATCCTTGTATCAGTAGGGAACCGTGTCGTGAAGGGGCAGGTTGTTGCCAATGTCGGGTCCACCGGATTTGCCACAGGACCGCATGTTCATTATGAAATAAGGAAAGATGGATTTGCTATAAACCCCGTAAAATATCTGAATCTGGATATTTTTACTGCGAACAAGGTTTGGTAAAACCTGTCTTAATTTCCTTAACTTAAAAAGAAGAGGTGTTTTAGTATGTCGATTTTTGGGCCGAAGAAAAGGACCGCTGATTATGTGGGGGTGAACTCGATCGTCGGGGAGGACACTCATATAAAAGGGGAATTCTCGACAAAGGGTTCTGTGAGGATAGGAGGATTTTTTGAGGGCACGCTTTCAGCTCAAGGGGACGTTATTGTGGGAGAGGGGAGCAAGGTCCAGGGGAACGTTACCGGCGCAAGGGTGATCGTTTCCGGCGATGTTGACGGCAATATCATCGCCAACGGCGGACTTGAGGTAACGAAGACCGGCAAGGTCTTTGGCGACATAACCTGCGATAAGATAATTGTGGACGAGGGTGCGGTTTATAAAGGAAAGGTCAACCTGGAGTCGCTGACGACAAAGAGAGAATAATATCCCTTCAAAATGGCTACGCTATATATTGTAGGAACTCCGATCGGGAACCTCGAGGATATCACTCTTAGAGCCCTTGATATATTGAAAAAAGCGGACATTATCGCGGCTGAGGACACCAGGCATACCAGGATCCTCTTGGATAGGTATTCAATAAAGACGCCTCTCACCTCCTATCACAAGTTCAATATAAAGGAAAAAACAAAACAGATAATTTCCATCATTAAAAGCGGAAAGGATATTGCGCTTGTTTCGGACGCGGGCATGCCTGGCATTTCAGATCCCGGATACGAGCTTATTTCTGAGGCGATAAAGAACGATATAAGTGTAGTGCCGATACCAAATACATCAGCTTTGCTTGTTGCATTGTCCGCGAGCGGCATGAATACGGACAGGTTCGTGTTCGAGGGATTTCTTCCGGCAAGCGGAGGGGAAAGAAGGGACAGGTTAGAACAGTTGAGATCCGAGACCCGAACAATCGTGATTTACGAGGCGCCTCACAGGATTGTAAAGACACTCAATGATATCAACGACCATCTTGGCGACAGGTATATATGTGTAGCAAGGGAATTGACAAAGAAATTCGAGGAGTTCTCAAGGGGCAGGATAACGGAGTTGATCGATAAGTATTCAAGATCCAAGCCAAAAGGCGAGTTCGTTATAGTGATAGAAGGCATGTCCGAAGAAAAGGAAAAAAATCCGGAAGAACTGAAAGCATTGGTCGCGACCCTGATGAGGTCGGGAATGTCAAGAAAAGACGCCGTAAAGATAGCTTCGGATCACGGTAAAGTTCCCAAGAATAAGCTTTACAAGCTGGCTTTGGATATATAGAATCCGTATTGCAAGCTGCTCAACGGGAGAGGGTTAGTGAGTCAGCAGGTTTTAGACCTGCCTTGCAAGAAAAAATTAGTTCAATTCGGGCTATCCCGGAAGCCTTATATGGAATGGGGTTTACCGGGATGTTTAATTATGAACGCCTTCTATACTGCACAGTAATATCTATATTTTTCATTCGTTTGTTAGCATTCGCGCAAGAGCTACCGGTCTTTTATGATGACGGAGTGGTTGTTACAGCTTCAAGACGGCTTGAGCTGGCATCGGAATCCGCGTTCAACATAACAGTGATAACGAGCGATGAGATCAGGTCCTCACAAAGCAAGAACATCGGCGACATCTTAAAGGGCGAATACGGCATATATTCCAAGAATAAAGGATTCATTGGTTCGGAATGCTCACTTTCTTTAAGGGGGTCATCTTATCAGCAGGTGCTTGTGCTTATTGACGGGATAAAGCTTAATTCTCCGCTGCTTGGAGGGGTTGATAGCGGGGATATCCTCTTAAATGATGTTGAAAGGATCGAGGTGGTAAGGGGCCCCGTATCGTCCCTTTATGGGGCCGATGCGGTCGGAGGGGTAATAAACATAATCACTAAAAAGCCGGGGAAGGATAGTAAGCTGGCATACAATGCAAAGCTGATGGAGATCGGAACGGAAAAGCTGGGTATTTCATATTCGAATGACAACTACATGCTTACGTTAGACCAGGATGCATCACCCGGCTACAGGCAGAACAGCGACTATAATTCAGTCAGCATTTCAACAAAAATCAGGTTCGGGCTTTACGCGGGTGAATCCTCATTGCTTTGCAGAGCGTACAGATCGGACAAGGGCATCCCGGGATCTACCGTATATCCTTATGCTTCGGCAAGACAGACGGACAGCAACGACGAGGCCGTTATGTCGTGGGAAATAAAGTTTGATGATAGCAGCCTACAAGCAAAATTGTTCTATGTGCAAAAGTATGAACTGGTCGATTTTGATCCCGGTGTGGCCCCCAAAGAGAACTACAACAGCTTTTCGGGCGGCCTGGATTTACAGGGTAACATCAGCGTGGCGGAGGCTCATGAGATCACCTGTGGTTTAGATCTCAGACGCGACGATTGTCAAAGCACTTATGCGGGGAACAGGTCAGTTGAAAATGGAGCGGTTTTCGTCGAAGATGAGCAAATCATCAGGCAGGACATGAAGATCAATTACGGAGCAAGGATGGATTCGCATTCTGTTTACGGCTCTAACATAAATCCAAGGATCGGCATGCTCTACGCTTTGAACACTGACACAAAGGTAAGGATCGTTTATGGGGAGTCATTCAGGGCCCCGACATTAAACGATCTCTACTGGTATTCGGTTGATCCTGTGTGGGGCATGGTGATGAAGGGAAGCACTGTTCTTAAGCCGGAGAAATCAAGGAGCATTGAATTTGGATTGGATAACCGCATAGGTGAGAGCATAGCCGTAAATGCGAGCATATACGCCAACCAGACAGACAACCTCATCCAGTGGGTGGATGTTTCGGGGATATGGATGACTTGGGAGGCCCAGAACATTGGAAGGTCTGATTCAAGCGGGATAGAGCTTGAGATGACGTATCAAGTAAACTCATCTTTCAGGACCTCCTGCAATTATACGCTTCAGCAGGCGATGAACTCGGAAAGCGGCAAGTATCTGCCATATAAACCCAAAGACCGCTGCAACATCAGATTTGATTACAGTGATGAGCTCGGTAATTCAACCTCCTGCATTGTCCGTTATGTGGGCGAACGATATGATAATGAGTCCAACACAAAGATCGTGCCGGCCTATTCCGTAATTGATGGTAAGTACGAAAAAAGTGAAGGGGACATTTCTTATTATATCGGTGCCGAAAATATCTTCAATGAGATATATGAGGACACTTTCAATTATCCTATGCCTGGCAGGATCTACTATTTTGGTATAAAATACGGAATATAGGAGGATATCATCATGTTAAAAGTAAAAAGTCTTTCATTACCTACGTTAGGGATCCTGGCGCTGCTGATCTCGTTAAGCGCTTACGCTGTGCTTGTTATGCCAAGGATATCCGGAACAGTGACCGGAGCAGACCTTGTATTTGAGGAGCCGGCAATTATTGTAAAACCCTTGGTTTCTGCACCGGCAAGGACATCCGTAAAGGGAAAAGCGGCGGCAGAAGCGTCAGGTCCGGAAACAACTCTCGCGCCGTTGCCTATTGTGCCGCCCAAGGCCGTGTATAGAGCAGCGCCCATTTATCCGGCCGAAGCAAGGATGAAAGGTATAGAAGGTACCGTCGTTCTAAGGGCGCTGATCAATGAGAAGGGGGAGCTTTTAAGGGCTCAAATAACACGGTCTTCAGGTAGCATTGCTCTTGATGACGCGGCAATGTCCGCATTGTCCGAGTGGAAGTTCTCTCCGGCCGCAAGGGGCGCCGGACCGATAACCTCGTGGCTGGAAGTCCCGTTCAGGTTCATTTTAAATTAATATGTTAAGCATAGACAGCATAGGAAGGTCATTAATATTTTTTGGGGTGGTCCTTATCGTGATAGGGAGCCTTTTCTTTATGCTGGGCAAGATACCGTGGTTCGGCAGACTCCCGGGTGACATCATAATAAGGCGAGAAGGCCTGGTAGTTTACTTTCCCCTGGTCACAATGATCATCCTGAGCATTCTATTGACATTGCTGTTCAACATTATCGCCAGAAGGTAATGCTTCCGCAGCTTAAAACATCAGACTTCGATTATCCTCTTCCGGAGGAGCTTATAGCACAACGACCGGCCAAGGAACGCGACCTATCAAGGCTGATGGTGCTGGATAGGCGCACAGGCAGGATAAACAACAGGACATTCACAGACATAGCCAGCTATTTAAATCCTTCGGATGTGCTTGTTTTGAACGATACGATGGTAATACCTGCCAGGCTTTACGGGATAAAAGTAGCCCCGAAGAGGAATTCATCGGGGCAGGGTGGTGGCGCAAGGATCGAGGTGTTTTTGCACAGGAAGGTTAAAGGCAGGGTCTGGGAGGTCCTGGCCAGGCCGGCTAAAAGGCTAAAGGTCGGTACGATAGTAAGGTTCGGCAAGATCCTTTCGGCAAGGAATTTAGGTGTTGCTCCCGACGGGAAGAACCTTCTTATGTTCAAGTATAAAGGGGATTTTGAGAATATTTTGAAAAAGAAGGGCGTTATACCTCTGCCGCCTTATATTCGGGATTCGCGGCACGGAAAAGATGCGGGCAAGCTTGCAAAAAGATACCAGACGGTATATGCATCCGCCAAAGGTGCCACAGCGGCGCCGACGGCAGGGCTTCATTTCACAAAAAGCCTGCTGGATAATCTCAAAGGGAACGGCGTGCAGATAGAATATATCACGCTCCATACGGGTCTTGGCACGTTCCAGCCGGTCAAAACGGAATATATTGATGACCATAAAATGCACAGTGAAGAATATAAGGTTGATAGGAACGTTATCAAAAGGATCATGCGGGCAAAAATAGAGGGCAGGAGGATCGTTGCGGTCGGGACAACCGTTGTAAGGCTGCTCGAATCACTGGCAAAAGGCGCAAGAACAAAGGGTGAGACATCTTTATTCATAAGACCCGGCCATGAATTCAAGATCGTTGACGCAATGATAACGAACTTCCATTTGCCAAGATCGACATTGATCGTGCTTGTGTCAGCTTTTGCCGGTCAAGACTTGATCAAGAAGGCTTATACGCAGGCAATTCGAAAGAGATACAGGTTCTTCAGCTTCGGGGATGCGATGTTGATCGTTTGAAAGTTGAACAGTTGATAGTTGAGCAGTTGAAAAACTAGTATTCTGACCTTTCTTTTACTGTTTTGATCAAACCCGACAAAATGCGACCGATGTCCTCAGCTTTCTTATAGAGCTTACTGAAAGATTCCTCATTAATGATTTTGAACCTTCTACATAGTTCTATCAAAGGGATACATTCACACAGGGACCCCCTTGCGATATAGTAGAAGTGTCTCATTTCACGCCTATGACATCTGCCATTGGACTCGGCGATATTCAGTAGGACAGATAAGGAAGCACCCGTCAACTGGGAATAAAGCTTATAATACCTGTGACCGTCTGAATTATATGTGATATTGTAGATTTCTTCGACAAATTGTAGAGAAATCCTATATGCATCCAAGTTTTCGAACAGGAAAGTCATTTCAAGGTAATTTACGTGCAATTTTCATGCCAATTTCTGACAAGAATGATAAGTCAAGTTAATTAATTAAATGTCAAATTTCAACTGTTCAATATTTCATTTGCTTAATTAAAGGGGATATGCGCCATTCGCTTCGCATGCTTCCATTAAGAGAATGTTTATTCGTTATTCTAATTCGCCGTTCAAAAGCTTGGTATAGTAGTCCTCGGCGTCTTTTTGTTCCTCGTCAAGATTTGAATAATAATCATCGGCAGATTCGTCCTGGCTTTCAACTTTTTGTTTTTCAGCTTCATTTATCTGCTTGCTGTAAGGATTATCGGCTTTTACATCGCCGGCCGAAAGTTTTTCAATTTGTGCCATTTGCTGACCGTACGGGTCATTGACCTTTTCCTCTTTAGGGGTCTGCTTGTTGGCCTTATTGATCTGAGCAGCGAACGGGCTTTCGATCTTTTCTTCTTTTACTGTTTTCTTGTTTTCTTCTTTGATCAGCTTGCTGTACGGATCATCGGGCTCCTGCTCTTTATTGATATCTCTTTTGGCGGATAATACTTTAGGATCAAGGAAGTATGAGATCGAGAAATAGTGGGTAGAATTCTCCGGCATGGCCTGGTTGTTGTGGTACGCATAATCGAACCTGAACTCACCCAGGTTAATGCCAACTCCCCCGGAAAGGTCGGTAGTGATGCCGGCATTGCCTTCGCTGACAGATTCATAGTTCTGATCGATCCCGCCCCTTAGTGCCAGATAATCCATGACGTCCCATTCAATGCCGCCGTGGAATATCATGGGTGTATTGCCCTGCATGAAGTCGATGTCGACCGTTGTCCTCAAGTTCTTGTTCAGGTTGCAGACAGCGCCGATCTTATTGATGCCTGCTATTTCTTCCTTTTCACCGGTTGACCAGCTCATCTCTCCGTCACTGGATTTTGAAAGGTTCTGCAGAACTCCGCCTATCGATAAACAATCGGAGACCTTGTATATAAGTCCGAAGTCAATATCCGATCCAGATGCTGACGGAGCCCCTGAAAGATCGCCGGAGAATCCCTGTGAGAAAAGCTTAACATTAGCGCCGATGGCTATATTTTTTAGTACAGGAATATCAAGAGGGATCAGGTTCGACATCTTTCCGCCGTAGGAAACAATGATCATGCGGTTTGAGTAGTACATTGCTCCCGCCTCGACCGTGACGCCCCCTGAAATGTAAGTATGGTTCCCTGCGGGCGTTGAGGCATCAACGTATCCAATTGCCACTGTTCCATAAGGGGTAGGGTAAGAGCCGCCAATCAGTTTGTAATCAACGCAGCCCATAAGCTGTGTGTTCATGCTTGTTATGCTCAGCTTGTCCTGAATGCCGAGGCCTGCCGGATTCGTGAAGATCGCCGAGGTATCGCCGGCAAGCGCGGTATATGCGCCTCCAAGGGCTATCGGCCTTGCGCCTTTGCCTACCTTTGTGATATCAATAGTTGATTTCAGGTCGCTTGCGAAAGCTGAGCTTAGCAGCACGCCAATAATTATTGCTGTTAATATTCCGTATCTTGACCAGGCACTTCTCAATTTATCTCCCCCTATGAAATAAAATACGACTTCTTTATTAGCCTTTATATATATATATCGGCTTAAAGGGGGATAAACTTGCGGAAAGTCTATGAAATAGTGTTTAAATTTTTATTGATATGAAGGCAAAAACAATGAATCGTAGTTAATCTAAAATGCTTACCTGGCTTTTTGCGAGTGTCTGACCGTGTGAAGTGATGAAGTATACATACACACCATTCGGTGCGACAGTCCCGAAGTCCGTTTTCCCGTCCCAAGATACTGTATTAGGGCCCAGCTGGCCGCCCGGCAACATGGATGGGCAGTTCTTCTGCCAGACGGTTTTGCCTGTTATATCGAATATGATGATCTTAATATCCATATTATCGGAAAGCCCGTATTCGATGACGGTGCTCTCTCCATGACGCGGTTTGAAAGGATTTGGCACTGTTCTGGGTCCAGTGGTTACCGATAAAGCCACCTTTTCACCGTAAAAGATCGATGCCCAGGTGCCGGCGTTATTATAGACGTCTGTTGCCGAGAGCTCGACCTCGTGCGAGCCGCTGCTTAAAGTTTCAGGAACGGAGTAAGAGAGCAGGAACGTGTTAACCTGGCCCGGAAGCGGATTGACACTAAGACCGCTGGTTTTATCAAGGGTCTTGCCGTCAACGGTCATCTTTATCGTGCCCTCATCGATCTTGTACGCGTTGACCAAAACCGCGTCGATCCTTGGCGTCCTTGTTGACGCGGCCTGGAGCATGTTAATCATGCTTTTACCGTCGACCTTAACATCCGTGAAGGTCGGCTTAAGATCCAGTGTTAAAGCAACCGTCTGTTCCGATATATTGCCCGCTTTGTCAATGATCCTTATCGATATGCTTTTTGTAGTTGGCGGCGTGGTGTTGAAGATCGTAACCATGCTATCGTAAGCGGTTTGTGCCATGTTGAGTTGCATCTGAGCTGTTAATAATTGATCCCGCAGATAAAGCGCTTGATTCTTATCCCCCGATGACAGTTGGTTCAACAGGTTGTTATCTATTGCTTCTTTAGCGGATACCATATGGCCAGATACAACGATACGTAATATTTTTTCGTTATATTTGAAAGAAGCATAGTTATACTCATTTTGGCGGGCGGTCAATGCCGTATTCATTGCTGTAACAGCGGACTTCTCCGCATCATAGTTTTTCAGCGTCAAGCCGAAATCTATCGAAGTGCTGGTGACCGGGTACTCCTTCCATGGATTGGAATCATCCCTAACATAGAGCTTATCAAGACCGGATGGGGTGTCTGACAAACTTAGGTTGATCTTTATTGTTGCCGAAATCACGGTCGTGCCGCCTGCAACCTCGAATTTATCGATGGACGGCGGTGTTTTGTCGATCTTTATCTGACGCGATTGAGTCGGCTCAACGTTGCCGGCAAGGTCAGTGGAATAGTATTGCATCAAATGGATACCGTCCGGCAGGTTGAGGTTCAAAGGCGCCGAATATGTTCCCTGGGATTTCACACCACTCTGAAGGGTCATCGTATAATTTATCGTTGCCTGCGGATCGGCCGAGCTGAAAGAGACAGTGAGAGCGCCGCTCGTGTACCAGTCGTTCAAACCGCTTGTTCCTGCCAAAGAGATCGTAGTATTGGAGCTCGTATTATCAACGACCACAGTTTTCTCATTAGAGAAACCGCTTTCCCATCCTACATTGTCGACAGCCGTGACCTTGTACTTATATGTGCCGTCAGTCATGTTATCCGTATAACTTGTAGTATTTGGCTGGGCAATATTTACTCCATCCCTATAGACCTTGTAATACTGGATCCCGCTTCCTGAGCCATCCGATGCTATATCCCAGGAAAGCGCCGGAGCTGTCTTTATCGGGGACTGGGCTGTCAAATTTGAAGGAGCCGAAGGGGGAGACTTGTCCACCTTCACGGTTATCTGATTTGACATGTTGCTGACCTTTCCCGAAATGTGGACTGCGGCGACCGTGTAAGTATGTGTTCCTTCGTCAGCATTGTCAGTATAGGTTGTTCCTGTCACCTGCCCAATATATCTGCCGAGCCTGAAAAGGCTGTAATATTGTATCTTCGTCGGATCGGTGGATGCCTCCCATGTGATTATTGGACCGGAACTGCACGGTGAATTGGACCTGAGGTTCTTGGGAGGATAAAAAAGCGAACTGTCAACGACGACAGAGATCGTGTTCGACAATCCGCTTACGCGGTCCGTATTGTCAATGGCGGAAACCTGGTATGTATAGGTCCCGTCAGAGGCGTTGTCAATAAAGCTTGTGCTTGTACCCGCCACCTCAGCAATGTAGCCGCCCCTGTATACCCTGTAGCTTTTGATCCCGCTCGGGTCGGTGGAGGTATCCCAGAAAAGCTCAGGGCCAGCATAACACGGTGAAACAGCACTCAAGTTTGTGGGAGTGGAGGGAGGCTGGGTGTCAACCAGAACGGTTATCTCCTGGCAGGGTGCGCTTTCATTCCCGCCCCTGTCTATGGCTGAAACCTTATATTTATGAACACCCTCGACGATCGTATCCATATGGCTTATAGCATTGGTTTGCGCCAATGGATTGCCGTTCTTATAGACCTTATAAAACAAGGTCCCGCTCAAGGTGTCTGTTGACGTGTTCCAGGAAAGGTTCACGCCGCCCCCGGAAAACGTATATTGAAGGCCTGTAGGGACGGGGGGAGGGGTGGAATCAACAGTCTTTGTTACGGATGTGGACGTACGACCATTGTCATCTGAGAGGGTTGCGGTGATAACGAACGTGCCATCTAGTGGGAGGGTTGAAGTAAAAGACCTGTTGCCTGACAAACCGTCTGAAGGAGTAATTTCAGCATGGCCCAAACTTAACGTACTCGAATAGATATTGATAAACCCCCTCAGAAATAAAACACTTTCATAATGAACAGTGACCGTAATTGTTCTTGATTTTATATAACCATTGATTTGCGGTTGGACATCTATTATTGAAATACTACTTGCATACGATGCTTCTGACGCTATTACTAAAAAAATGAGTATTGCAGTAATGTAGCTGATCGCTTTGATAAAGGCATATGTTTTTGTTATAAAAGGAGACATAGTAAGCTTTGCTCCATCATTATATTCGTATTATAGGCATAGCAAACTTGCATTGATTATATTAGTTTATATAAAAGGGAAAATCAACATTATTGGAAATATAACCGCTATTCTGTATAATGTGGCGTCATGACCTTCAAGTTCGATATATCAAAGAAAAGTAAAAGATCAAAGGCGCGCGTGGGAAAGATCGTTACTTACCACGGCGCTATCGATACACCCGCATTCCTTCCGGTCGGCACGCAGGGGACCGTTAAGGCGGCATCCCCGAGGATCCTGATCGAGGTCGGCACCGAGATCATCCTTTGTAACACATATCATCTTTACCTTAGGCCGGGGATCGATGTCATCAGGGCGGCGGGAGGCCTGCATAAGTTCATCAACTGGAAAGGACCTATACTTACCGACAGCGGAGGCTATCAGATATTCAGCCTGAGCAGGCTGAGAAAAATGGATGACGAAGGAGCGCTTTTCTGCTCGCACGTTGACGGCTCCGAACACATGATAACTCCCGAGAAGGTCATAGAGATCCAAAAGGTGTTCGGCTCCGATATAATCATGCCCCTAGATGAATGCATACACTATCATTGCGATAAATCAAAGGTGAAAGATGCCGCTGATAGGACGACAAGATGGGCTGAGAGGAGCATTAAAGCGTTCAGATCTCATAACTCAAATTTCGATCAGGTCCTGTTCGGTATAACACAGGGTGGCATGCATAAGGATCTGAGAGAGCGATCTGCCGAAGAGATCCGCTCACTCGATTTTCCCGGATACGGGATCGGGGGGCTTTCGGTGGGGGAGCCGCATGAATTGATGCTTGAAATGCTGGAGATCTCTGCTGATAACCTTGAATACGAAAAGCCAAAGCATTTAATGGGTGTTGGCTTTCCTGAAGACATTACCGATGCGGTGAAACACGGGATCGATCTGTTCGATTGCGTTCTCCCTACTCGGCTTGCAAGGCACGGAGCTTTCCTTACAAAGGAAGGTAAATCGATAATCAGGAACTCCCAGTTCGAGAAGGATTTCACTACACTTGACAAGGATTGCGACTGCTATACCTGCAGGAACTTCACCAGGGCGTACCTGCGCCATCTTTTCATGGCCAAGGAGATGCTATCCGCGATGCTCCTTACGATACACAATCTACGATATTACATAAGAATGATGGCGAAGATAAGGAAAGATATCACTGAAGACAAACTATAAAAATAACCAAGAACCAAGAAACAAATAATGACCAATTACCAATGACCAATATTCCCGCGAAGCGGGATCCCGCCCGCCTGCCGGACGGGCAGGCAACAATATATAATATATATTGAGGCGGGACCAATTAATTCCCAATCATTCAATTCCCAATTGGATATTGTTTGGAAATTGGTAATTGCCTGCCTGCCCTCCTTCGGCGGGCCTGCCTGTCGCCTGCCTGCCGGCAGGCAGGGCAGACAGGTAAACCGGCAGGCAGGGACATTGGAAATTTGGATAATGCATCCAAAATAATATAGAATATGACACATATGCTCACTGATGTTCTAAATATCATCAAAGATAACTTCTACTTTGGCTGGTTCGCAATGCTCCTGTTCTTTATCGGCTTTTGTTCTTCTCTCATGGTCGACTTTTTTGATATCAAAATATTCAAGGCGTTCCCGCAATGGTTCATTAAATTGATATCGGTAATAATAAGCCCGAGGGCAAGCTTTATAAGGATATTCCTGTTCATATTCCTGTTCAATTCGATATCAATAGGATTATATCTATCGTCGGGGATATTCGTCATACCGCCTTTCTTGATAGCATTCTTGACCGGCATGAACATAGGGATGACGTTTTTTGTGCCTCAGCCGCAAGCCATGAAAGGTATTGAGCCTACAAAAGACACGAGGCCATCAAGTATGCTCAAAATAATGCTTTTTTCGACACTTGTACTTATACTTGAGGTTATCGCTTTTTCCCTTGCGCTCGGCATGGGGATGTCGCTGGCGATATCAGTACAGTCAAATTACACGTTTATATATATCATCAATCTGCTCATGTTAAAACTGCGGTCATATCTGATCGTATGTATTCCAATATTGTTCCTTTCGGCTTACCTGGAGGCCACGGTCATAAAGGGATCGGGATACACAAAGGGAGGGTAGGGTATGGAGTGCAACGTCGGCAGGAACAAGAAAAGGTGCAATTGTACCTATCCCTGCGAAAGAAAAGGGATATGCTGCGATTGTATCGAATATCACAGAAAGCGGGGGGAGCTGCCGGCCTGTTATTTTTCTGACGCGCAGGAGAGGACATATGACAGGTCTGTCGAGAATTATCTGGGATCCAGTTGATGCAACGATCAGGCCTTCTTTGATTTTCTTCCCAGAGCATTAATCCTTCTGGTCAAGACAGTGATAGCCTTCTTTGCGTCAGGACCTTCCGCATCGATCGTAATAAGTTCGCCCGGCGCAATGGCAAGGGAAAGGACTCCGAGCATGCTTTTCGCGCTCATAACGTGCCCTGTTCCGTCCGCCCTTCTAACGGTTATCTCCGATTCATATTGATCAGCCGTATTTACAAGTTTAGCTATTGCCTTTGTGTAGCCGGCGGTACCGCGCGGGGCCGGAAGCGTCACGGACAGGCGTTCAGATATCCCTATCATGGGGACATCCCACCATTTACCTGCGACAAGAAAACGGGTCCGGATTTTTCCCGAAGGGACAGAATCCTTTTTAAAGATTGCCGGCACGGACACTATGCGGCTGCCGGTCATTGCATTGAATTCCATTGCAGTAACAACGTCAGGCAGACCGACAGATGTTGATGTTTCTGAGGACAGGAAGTCCCTTATTGCCATTATGTGGATATCGCCTTCATCAACGTTCAGGTCCCTTATCTCCTTCATGATGGCCGCTCGCATGGGCGAGAGCCTCACTTCTTTTAGCGCGGTCGCCGCGTCAACGTGGATCGGGACACGGTCAGAGAACCACGATAGGGCTTCGCTTACCCCCTTCGTCGATACATGTGATAAATGTGCTCCGTCAAGCATCGGTATTACCGCCACCGGGGCAGAAGCATTGGGACGTGACATTCCTAAATAATCAGCCATAACCAACCCTCCTTAATAAAGAATAGACAAAACTAGGGCCTTTCGGTCAGATTTATATGATCCGGTAAAAATCTTAATTTATCAGGCAACTCTTGAGGTTCCGGCTCATAGTCATGATGAGATGCTATGAAGCCGTGGAATATAAAGCGAGCAAGCTTTCCCCTGTATATCAAGAAGCATATGACCCTTTTGCCCTTTGATCTTACAAATTCATTTTGGAGGGTCTCAATAAGGCCCTTTTCCGCGAGCAAGTGCAATCTTTTCGGTTCTTCGCCGGGTTTGAACGAAACCTTGAGCATGCAGGGAACAAGGCCGTCATTATCCATGCTGTCAAATACCTTTCCCTCCCATCTGTCCGCGTGGACAGCTTCAATATATGCATCCAACTTATAGGTGACATCAGGTTGATGACGAGAAGGGATATAGATCTCAGAATCAAGCTTTGCTACGGTAGCTGCTGTTAACAGTGCTCCAACGTCAGGGAATATCCTTTGAAGGCCTACAAGCCTTGAATTTATTGCAGCACCCGGCTCCACCAGTTTTATCAAGCATAGTAAAGAACTTACAACACTGACACCCGTTGAACCTGACATATTATTTTCTCCTTATGATATAAAATAACCATCTATATCTCGTCAAATACTTAATGAAATTTCACTTTTTAGGTGATAATATTTCGAGCATATGGAAGGCAAATGCGTTCACTGCGGCAAGTATTTTGAGGCGATATCAAAGGAACTGGGTCTGTGCGCGGACTGCATAAGGGATCATTTTGGCCACGTTAAAAAGATAATCAATGGAACGCACAAGCGGTGCCGCGAAGAGCACAGGCTTCCGGTCAGTCCGCCAAAGGACAAGGACGGGATACCCTGTCCGATATGCATCAACCAATGCAGGATAGGAAAAGGGAAGTACGGATATTGCGGCGTAAGGAAGAATGAGGGCGGGAAGATCGTAGACTTTGGCGGCGCAACATTGAATTATTATTTTGAGAACCTGCCGACCAATTGCGTTGCTGATGTAGTTTGCGCGGGATGCACGGGATCGGGATTCCCCGATTTTGCATACAAGAGAGGGCCTGAGTCCGGGCATAAAAGCCTTGCGGTGTTTTACGGAGCGTGTTCCTTCGACTGCCTTTTCTGCCAGAACTGGCATTTTCGGGATTACCTGACGCAGCCCCACATAGTAACGGCCGAAGAGCTCGCCTCCAAAGTTGACGAAAAAACATCCTGCATATGCTTCTTCGGCGGGGACCCGACGCCGCAGATCTTCCACGCGATAAAGGTGGCAAGGCTCGCGCTTGAAAGGAGCAAAGGCCGGATCCTGAGGATCTGCTTTGAGACCAACGGCGCAATGAGCGAGAGCATCGCCAGGGAATTCACTGAGATCGCGCTCTTGTCAGGAGGCACGGTCAAGATAGACCTTAAGGCGTACAACAATAACCTTCACTATGCCCTGACCGGGATATCGAATAAATGGACGCTGAACAATTTCAAACTGATCGCATCACTTGGCAAGAAGCGCCGGGAACCGCCGCTTCTTGTGGCATCCACTCTACTGGTGCCAGGCTATATCGATGTCAGGGAAGTGCAAGACATCGCAAAGTTCATAGCAAAGATAGACCGCGAGATACCTTACTGCCTGCTCGCCTTTTATCCCCAATTCTATATGTATGACCTTCCGCCGACATCAAGAAAGCTTGCCGAAGAATGCCTGAGGGCCGCGAAGAAGGCCGGTTTGAGGAGGGTGTACCTGGGCAATAAACATCTGCTGATATAAAGCCAAAAAGTATGATATAATCCCTCTGTTTTTTATGAAAAGCATAAATCAATTAAGGTTCCTGATAATAGCGGCGATAATCGGCGTTTGCATCTTCATCATCATTAATATGCCGATCACGCTTGGCCTTGACCTTCAGGGCGGCACGCGCCTGGTGCTTGAAGCAAAGGACACGCCATCGGTCAAAGTGAGCGAGGACTCGGTTTCGGGAGTCCTTGCCGTGATCAGGAACAGGATCGACTCGCTCGGGGTCACCGAGCCCGTTATAGCCAGGAAAGGAAGGGCGCAGATAATCGTTGAGCTCCCCGGCATAAAGGATCCTGCCAGGGCCATCAAGATGGTGGGCGACACGGCAATGCTTGAATTCGTTGAAGCAGAATGGGCGCCCGGCGATGAAACAGTGCTGACGCCTGCAAAGGTAAAAGAATTCTACGGAAAGAACGCATACCTTGACAAGGTAAAGGAATACCGGGGCGACCAGCTTGTTAGGGAAAGGCCTATAATCCTTAAGGGGACGGTCCTTACCGGAGCGGACCTCAAGGGCGCATGGCCTGGCATAGATCAATACGGGAACCCGGTAGTGGACATAGAGTTCAACTCCACCGGAGCAAAGACCTTCTCAGAGGTCACATCAAGGTCAGTGAACAAGCCCATCGCGATACTTCTTGATAAAAAGATAATCTCCGCTCCTAATGTCAGGGAACCGATACCAAGCGGAAGGGCCCAGATATCAGGGGATTTTGCGGCCGAAGAGGTTCAGGACCTTGTCATTAAGCTCAAGGCCGGTGCGCTTCCTGTTCCTGTTGAGGTGATAGAGAACAAGGTCATAGGGCCGACACTGGGAAAGGATTCTATCGATAAGAGCAAGGTCGCCGGTATGATAGGATTCGCAATTGTCGCCATCTTCATGATAGCTTATTACAGGTTCCCGGGGTTATTGGCCGATATTGCGCTGGTCATCTATTGTCTAATCGTTGTTGCCGCGCTCGGGCTCATGAGGACGACATTGACGCTTCCCGGTATAGCCGGATTCCTGCTTTCAATAGGCATGGCGGTTGACGCGAACGTGATAATTTTCGAAAGGCTGAAGGAAGAACTCAGGCTTGCAAAAAGCATGAGGCTCGCAATTGAAACAAGTTTCAAGCGGGCCTTTTCTGCGATAGTAGATTCAAATATTACGACACTGATCGCGGCCGCGACCCTATTCTGGCTTGGCACAGGCACCATAAAGGGCTTTGCCGTAACGCTCTCTGTCGGTATCGTTGCATCAATGTTCACGGCCATCACCCTGACGAGGATCATGATGGAAATGTCATCGGATAGCGGCGTGCTTAGGGCGGACAGCAAGATGGTGCTGAAATAATGGATAAGATGGATAAGGCGGTTAAGACGGAAAAAATGTTCGACGTGATGGGCAGGACAAGGATTTGGTTCTTGATCTCAGGCATTGTAATGGCTGTTGGGATATTAGGCCTTGTATTCAACGGAATATCAAAAGGGTCCCCTATGAATTTTGGGATCGACTTTACCGGGGGAACGACCCTTAACTTCAGGTTCAAGGAGGCCATATCGCTCAGTGATGTCAGAGCCGTTCTCGCAACGCACGGAAGGTCAAATGCTGTCCTCCAAAGGAGCGAGGGCAATGATATCTTAATAATGACCGAACCGCTAACGACCGATGAAAGGGACAAGATCGTCCTTGATATGAGCAATAAGTTCCCCGAGGCTGAACTGCTTGAGGCGGACACTGTCGGGCCGGTAATTGGGGAGGAACTCAGACAGCAGGCTTTCTGGGCGCTTCTTTTGGCAACGGCGGGCATCCTCGTTTATGTTTCTTTCAGGTTCGAGTTCAAATATTCGGTTGCCGCTGTTCTTGCGCTTGTTCATGACGCCATTGTTACGGTGGGCATGATCGCATTATTATGGAGGCCGATCGATACAGCTTTCATAGCTGCGATACTTACGATACTGGGTTATTCGATAAACGACACGATAGTAATATTTGACAGAATAAGGGAGAACCTTTTGAAGCCCGGTTCATCAAAGAGGAGCTTGACAGATATCGTAAATGAAGGGGTCAACCAGACCTTCGCTAGGTCAATAAATACGGTCTTAACGGTAGTATTCATGAATGTCGCGCTGCTATTGTTCGGCGGAGCGACCATCAAGGATTTCGCGCTGACATTATTCATTGGCTTTGTGAGCGGCACCTATTCCTCGATCTTCATAGCCAGCCCCTTGCTCGTCATTTTTGACAACTGGGGAAAAGCAAAGAGGGTAAATTGAGCTTGTTCGACGGCATCTTTCTCGGCATCGTCCAGGGCCTTACGGAGTTCCTTCCGGTATCAAGCTCCGGTCATCTGGTCCTGGCTTCAGACATCCTGATGATAAGATCTAATCTCGCTTTTATAACAACATTGCATTTCGCGACCTTACTAGCGGTCATTACATATTTCTTCAGGGATATCCTTTTATTGATACAAAAGTTCTTTATTGGATCGCTTAATATCATTACGCGCAGAAGATCCATAAATGAAGTTTATTGTGAGCCGTATTTCAGGATATCTTTCCTGCTAATAATCGGTACGATACCGACAGGTATTATAGCGATTATGTTCAAGGATTGGTTTGAAAGCCTTTTCAGTTCCGTATTCGCGGTCGGCTGTTTCCTGGTACTGACAGGCGCTTTGCTTTTGATGTCCGAGAACATATCCAAGCCAAGGAAGACAGAAAAGGAAACAAGTGTCCTGGATTCATTGGTCATCGGGGTATTTCAGGGAATGGCGGTCGCCCCAGGCCTTTCCCGTTCCGGGGCTACTGTTTCAGCTTCTCTTTTAAGAGGTTTAAATAGACCCCTGGCGGCGAGGTTCTCTTTCCTTCTTTCGATACCGGCCGTGTTCGGAGCAACGCTTCTTGAGTTGAAGGATATCGCGGGATTGAGCCTTAAGGGTATAGGCATTTTCACCATTATACTTGGTGTTGTTTCAGCTTTTATTTCCGGCTATTTTGCGATCAAGGTGTTCATGGATATGATACAACGCAAGAAAATATCCGTTTTTTCCTATTATTGCTTTGCCGTAGGAACAGCGGTAATTATCCGTTCGCTCTTGCGCTAGCATCTTTTCCTCGGTCCACAAGCACTTCAATTGAACTAAGAATTCCGTTATGTTATACTTTTAAATTGTAAATCCGCGATCGCTCGAATATTTATAACGGCGCGGGTTTTATGGGGTGTCCGGGCTTGCTAAAAAGAAAAGGTAGGAAAAAAAGAAAAACACCATCCAATGCCAGATTCAAGCAGGACATTGTCGGGATTGCCCTGATATCGCTCGCCCTCTTCATTTTCATGTCAAACATGACGACTTCAACGGGAGTAGTGGGTCATTATCTCATCGACGAATTCCTTAATCCGTCCGTTGGCGTAGGGATACACCTATTGCCTTATTTCATAGCTTTCTTTGGTATTGTTGTCATGCTGAGACAGCAGGTCTTGTTCCTGACATATCAGGTGATAGGCACACTGCTACTTTTCTTTACCATAGTGGGGTATGCGCAGCTTTTTTCGGACAGGTACTTTGAAAGAGGTCTTTCTTTCACATCGGGGGCGGGCGGCGTTGTCGGGTACGTGATACGCAGCGGGCTTGAAGGGGCTGTCGGCAATGTCGGGGCTTATATAGTGCTGTCGATGGCCTTCATGATCTCTCTTGTACTCATATTCAACATCGCTCTTGCGAACTCTCTGTCAAAGCTCTGGGACTACCTTGTGACAAGAAGGTCCCGCAGAAAGAAAAAAGGGACCATAAAGGATGACGGCCAGAGGTCAATTACCTCGATGATGCCGGTCATAAAAGAAGTGAATGCTATCAAGCAGGAGTTCGAGGAAGAGGAAAAAAGAGACAGGGCCGAGATCGCCCCCCCAAAAGCAAGGCCGCTTTCAAGGCATAAGCCATCAAGAAAACTGGGCAGGTATCAGCTTCCATCTCTTGACCTGCTTGACCAGCCGACAGAACGGGAAAAGCAGAGAGCGGAAAAGATGAAAGAGACGATCGAGATAAGGAAAAGGGCATTGGAAGAGACCCTGAGGTCATTTGGTGTCGGGGCAAGGGTCGTAGCCGTGCATCAGGGGCCGGCCGTGACGCGTTATGAGGTCCAGCCCGATCCGGGGGTGAAGGTAAGCAGGATCGCTAACCTTGCCGATGATATATCGCTTAGCCTTGCTTCCCAGGGGGTGAGGATCGAAGCACCGATACCAGGTAAGGCTGCTGTCGGCATCGAGGTCCCGAATCCTGCGACGCTTTCCGTGAGGCTTGGGGAGATAGCGCATACGGAAGAATTCGCTAACAATTCATCCAAGCTTTTCATCGGCTTGGGTAAGAACCTTTCAGGATCGCCCGTTTTCGGCGACCTTGCAAAAATGCCCCATCTGCTTATAGCCGGAACGACAGGATCCGGGAAAAGCGTGTGCATCAACTCGCTCCTTATGAGCCTTCTGCTACGGGCAAGGCCGGACGAGGTCAAGTTCCTGATGATAGACCCTAAGATGGTGGAATTCACCCATTACAACGACATACCACATCTTCTGGCCCCGGTCGTGACGGATCCCAAGAAGGCGGCAAGGACGCTCAAGGGATGGGTGGTCAGGGAGATGGAAAGAAGGTTTAAGATATTCTATTCATCGGGCGTAAGGAACATCGACGGCTTCAACAGAAAAGTCGAACAACTGGCCGATAATCCGCCTTCAAGAAAGTTCGAAAGTGACGAAGTGGTCTATGAGAAGATGCCGCATATTGTCGTTATAGTTGACGAGCTTGCTGACCTTATGATGGTTGCGGCGAACGAGGTCGAAACGACGATCTGCAGGATAGCTCAGATGGCAAGGGCGACCGGTATACATCTGGTCATAGCAACGCAAAGACCGTCAGTCGACGTTATCACCGGTCTTATAAAGGCGAACATCCCTTCCAGGATATCCTTCGCGGTAGCGACCCAAGTGGATTCCCGCGTAATACTTGACATGTCGGGCGCCGAAAAATTGCTCGGGAGGGGCGACATGCTTTATCATCCAGTAGGGGCGATGAAACCGATAAGGCTGCAGGGCGCGTTCGTTTCCGATGACGAAATAGAAAAGGTGACGAAACACATAAAGAGCCAGGCTGAGCCGGAATATTCACAGGAGATACTTGATATTGAATATGGGGTCGAGGTCGGTAGGGGCGGGGACGGGGATGGTGGCAGAGACGGGAAGGATGACCTATTTGCAGAAGCGGTAAAGATAATATTGAACAGCGGCCAGCCTTCGACTTCACACCTGCAAAGAAGGCTCAAGATCGGTTATAACCGGGCCGCAAGGTTGATGGATGAGATGGAGGCAGCCGGGATAGTTTCTGCTCTTGAGAATGACAACAAGCCGCGCAAGATAATAGCTTCAAGCGATACATTGAAGTCACTTGGCATAAGATAGCATTGCCCCAGCTTATTAGGCAGGATTTGCAGGTTGTTCTGGAAAACGCAGGTCCTTCGGCCACGGGGCTCTTCTTTCTTGCAGCTGCAGTGTCATTTGTCCCTTGCTTTCGATCCTTCTTTCGGTCTCATCCTTTACCCATAATGCTCCGGCCTTGTGCAGGAGTTCAACTGCTTGCTTTGGATCCCTGCAGTCGATAATCTCGTCGATCTTTCTTTCAGAGCCAAGCTTAGGATTCTTGGAAGTGAGCATATCAAGGTCAAGAATGAACAGTAAGTCGTTTTCAAGTCCCAACACGGTAAGAGTGTCTATTGCCTTTGTGAATAGATGGAGCGTGCGCCCATCGTTCTCGTAACTGTTTGCGCGAACGACTTCAGCCATGTCATCGAAGTCTCTTATATGCTTTCCCCTGAACCTGATCGTCACTCTTGCATCATGTGTCTGCTGAAGCACGATATCGAACCACTGTTTGACAAGGTCGGTGACCCTGTCGTTATATAATCTGTAATATGAGGATGGGCTCCGCCTCTCATATTCCCTGAGAGGGTCCTCATAATCCCTTTCAAGCGCGCCTATCGATCTCAGGAAGGATCGAGCAGTTTTATAGTCCCTAGTCGCAAGGAACTCTCTGGCTTTTTCTTCCAAGGCGTGCTCTGACAGATATTCAGGAAGCAGTCTCCCCAGATTTACAGCACGCAGGATCGTTGCCTTTTCTATGCTTAATCCGCCTTCTGTTCTTCTTACCCTCGCATCCACCATGCCCATTTCCATTTGAGCTATGCTTATTGCTTTTCTAAATAAGGCGTAAGTCTGAGATTTTCCTCTAAGGTGGAAATGAGCGGCAGCTTCAACAAGGTCATCATTGCTTCCGATATCGAAATTATTCATCCCGAGCCTGACGCCATCATTATATGCCTGAAAAATGAGCGATCCAAAACTCTCATTAATTTCGGCGGCAAGCCGGTTGCGGAACCAGGGCGCCATGTCTGTTCTTGCAGATATCCTATCAGCGGCCATATGAACCTCCGGATATATTATCGTAACAATTTAGCAAGGATTTCAAAAAATATTGGTTGCTAATATCCCGTTAATTTGATAGTTTTTAGGTTCATGAAAAGTTTTCTTGAATGTGTCCCGTGCATACTAAGACAGGTCGAAGAGATCGGTGGCAGGCTTTTCCAAGGCGACAGCGAAAAAAGGGAATCCCTGCGGGCAGAAGCGTCAAAGATCCTTAAAAGCACGGACATTAGGAGCATGACCCCGCCCGAAGCGACATCCCTTGTCCATCATGCCCTTTCAAGGCTTACGGGTATCGACGATTTTTATAAGGAGATAAAGAAGGAGAACAATGATTTCGCACTATCATTGTATCCTAAGCTGGAGGATACAATGGAAGCCTCCAAGGACAGAATGATGATGGCTATAAGGCTCGCGATTGCCGGCAACATCATCGATTACGGTGCCCATTCGACCTTTGACGTGAACGCAAGCATTAAAGAAGCGGTCAATAACGACTTCATGATAAACGACTATGAGGCATTCAAGAGAGATCTTTCAAGGACGGGCAAAGTGATGTTCGTGGGCGATAACGCCGGCGAGATAGTTTTTGACAAGCTTCTGGTGAAAGAGCTCATCAATGACGGCAAGGATGTATGTTACGCGGTGAAAAGCAAGGCGATCCTTAACGATGCGCTGATCTCTGATGCTGTGTCCGTAAGCATGGCAAAGATCGCAAGGGTGATCGAAAGCGGATCTGAAACGGCCGGAACACTGCTTGCGTCGGCCACCCCGGAATTCAGGAAGGCATACGATGACTCCGGTATCGTGATAGCGAAAGGGCAGGGCAACCTTGAAACGCTCGAGGACCAAGGAAAGCGCATATATTTCCTGTTAAAATGCAAATGCGAGCATTTAGCAAAGAGACTAAGGTGCATGCCTGGTGCTATAATACTCCTCGGCAATTCAAATGCACGCTACGACGAGTTCCAGAAGGAGGATTTTTGTGTCGCGTAAAAAGCTTTCATTGATCGTTCCGCTGATCCTTATGTTCCTGATCCAGGCGCTACCTGCCCAGGCAGCCTCTAAATTTAACAGGGTAATATTCCCTGTTACGGTGGTTGACGACTCCGGCTATCAGTTCAAGATGAAAAAGAAGCCCGAAAAGATAATATCCACAATGCCGGGCATCACGGAAATGCTTTTCTCAATAAAAATGGGCGACAAGATCGTGGGCGTCACGGACTTTTGCGACTATCCTGAAGAAGCCAAGAAGATACAGAGGATAGGAAAGACAAAAATGAACCTTGAGAAAGTGGTGTCACTTGAAGCGGATATCATATTCATGGACGGGGATGCCCAGCAGAAGGATATCGAGCTGTTCAGGAAGTTCAACCTGCCCGTATTCGTCCTCAACCCGAGAACGCTCGATGATCTCTTTATCACTTACAATAAAATGGGTATAGTCACGGGTAACTCTCACGCGGCGTACAGGACCACAGAATGGATGATGAGGAAGATACGGTGGATAGAGGCCCAATCAAGGCAGTACACGATGAAGAAGACGATGGAAGGTACGGTCGAGGTAACGATATGGCTAAAACCTGTTACAGCGATGGTGGTTGTCTCAAAAAGGCCTATTGTCGCCGCCGGCGAAGGCACCTTCATCGATGACCTTCTGAAGATAATAGGGGTAAAGAACGTTGTCGGCAAAGGCGAAAGGTACCCGAGGCTTGGCAAAGAACAGATATTGAAGCTCAATCCGGAAGCCATTATAGCCGTAAGCGGTACTTACAGAAGGCCGGAGGACGTCTGCCGCGACGGCAACTTCAAGCATACCTCCGCGGGCATCTCCAAGGAGGCGCTGATAATCGATTCAGACATCATCTCAAGACCCGGGCCAAGGCTCGTCACCGCCTTGGACAAGATCTACAAATTTATCTATAATGTAACAGCTACGGAGGAAGCGGATGAAAAAGATTAAAGCAAAGTTCCCTTTGATAATCTTTCTTGTTATCGTTCTCGCACTCCTCGTTTTCATATCGCTTGCGGTGGGCCCGGCAAAGATAAGCGTTGTCAGGATATTCAATCTGATGATCCAGCAGGACGGCTCCACGGCGTCGATCATCTTATGGAACATCAGGCTCCCGCGCACGATACTGGCGCTCCTTGTCGGCGCCGCCCTTTCTGTTTCGGGCGTTATTCTTCAGGGGCTCTTGAGGAATCCCCTGGCCGATCCGTATATCTTGGGAATATCTTCCGGCGGTGCGCTTGGCGCAGCCCTTTCGATCATCGCGGGTATAGACATAGCCTATTACGGGATCGAAACCACGCCATTGCTTGCTTTTCTGTTCGCGCTTGTTGCAGTGCTGACGGTCTATCGGCTTGCGCACTTCGGCGGGCGGGCCTCTCCTGAAGCGCTGATACTTGCGGGTGTGGCGGTTTCAGCTTTCGCAAGTTCAATGCTGGCGTTCCTACTGATATTCACGGGAAAGATGCAAACCTTCTATTTCTGGATGCTCGGAAGTCTTTCTGACGCTTCCTGGAGCAGCGTATTCACTTTGTTCCCTTATGTGGCCGTAGGCGTGTTCATAGCTTTCTTCTATTCAAAAGACCTGAACGCTTTGCTTCTCGGGGAGGACATGGCAAAGACGCTGGGGATCGAGGTTGAATGGGTCAAGATATTCCTTCTTGCGGTCGCATCGCTCATGTCAGCCGCGGCTGTTTCTGTCTGCGGCATAATCGGGTTCATCGGATTGATAGTGCCTCACATGGCGCGTCTTATCGTAGGGCCCAACCACAGGATCCTTATGGTGGTCTCGTTGCTTGCCGGGATGATACTTCTTCTATTCGCGGATATTGTGGCAAAGGTCGTTTTCATGCCAACAGAGTTACCTATAGGGATGGTAATGGCTTTCGTCGGAGGTCCTTTTTTCCTTTACATTATTAGGCGCAGGAGGTTCGGAAGGTGATATCCGTTGAATCTTTAAGCGCGGGTTACGAGAATAAAGTGGTCGTCAAGAATATTTCGTTTGAAGCGGAAATAGGCGACTTCATTGGCATTGTAGGCCCGAACGGCTGCGGCAAGACCACCTTGCTCCGCGCCTTGCTGGGGCTCATCAAGACATATGAGGGTACTGTCAAGATAAGAGGAAAGAACGTGCTGAAAATGAGGAAGGGGGACCTGGCAAAGAAGATATCGTTCGTCCCTCAGCTCATGGAGCCCGTGGAAGGATTTACCGTAGAAGATATTGTCATGCTCGGGAGGATACCGCATGTCGGGAGGTTCGCTTTTGAGACGGGCAAGGATTACAGGATCGCGGATGACGCGATCGAGCAGCTTAAGATCGAGAAGTTGAAGGATGTTCCGGTGACCGAACTTTCGGGCGGCGAATTCCAAAGGGTAGCCATCGCAAGGGCTCTTGCCCAGAATCCCCAGCTCATGCTCCTTGATGAGCCGATATCGCATCTTGATCTCAGGTTCCAGCTGAGGATAATGAGGCTCTTGAGGCGGATCAGGGAGAACAAGTGCATAATCGCCACTTTCCATGACCTTAACATGGCCTCAAGGTTCTGCAGGAAGGTGCTTTTGCTGAACAAGGGCGAGATGGTGGCTTTCGGCTGGCCCAAGGACATACTTACCCACGAGAACCTCAAGCAGGTCTACAGGGTCAATGTGAACGTGAGGAAGAACCCGAAGACAGGCAAACTGAGGATACAACTGCCTTAAAGTCAACGAAGAGCCTGAGGCTATATCCTTCGCTTCGCTCAGGACCTTCGGACGCCTCGGCTCCCAATATAATATTTCATACAAAAGTTCATTTTGGAACCGCGACGTTTAGTCGCAGGTTCTTAATTACCTTAACGTTACATTATAGACTTCGATCACAGGTTCCTCGTATGGATGTACTTTTCTGATGGCTTTAATGACCTTTTCAAGCGCTTTTTTCTCAACGAAAGTCTCGAGCCTTGCTTCGCCTGTGCGTTCCAGTTTCCCTTCTTCACCCCGGAACGGCTTAGCCCCTTTAAGCGGCCGGTAGGTCCCGATGCCTGAGCTCATGAATGTGCAGTTATCGTATTTGCCTATCTTTCCTGCCTGCCGGCTCGCCTCGCGAAGCGGGCAGGCACGGCCCGCACCCGCATTGCAGATAGCGATCCTTAATTGTTCAAGATGGGACTGAGGGATAAATATGATCAGTTTAAATAATTTCTTTTTCATATATATATTAAGATCAGAAAGAAATGGGCGCGAGAGGGATCTCCCGCTTTAGCGGGATCCCGCGACAATATAATATAACCATAATATTGAGGCGGGAGAACCTCTCACCTACTGTGCCTGCCCGACGTAGCTAATGGCTCGACTCGTTTCCTGCCGAGCCATCCCTCTGATTATACCCAACACCATTCACGGGTGCAAGAAAAAGGATTTACATAGGCTGTAGCTAGCGGAAACAGCGGTCTTCGCTTCCCCCACACCCCCGCGAAGACCGCTGTTACAATTACATAGTACTTGCGACGAGTGGGGATGAGGGTATAATTAAAATGCCATGAATGACAAACCCTCATATTTTAATCATGAGATTCGTGTTTTAGAGGGGGGCAAAGAATTGCCTCACGCAAGTCAGATTACAATGAGATATGAATTATTAATATCCTACGAAATATTAAATGCAATGATATTATTCTGTATTGGTTTTAAGTTTTTCAAAGAGGTCGATAGCGATGAATTTAGAGTGTTTCAAGAAGATGTATATAATTACATTTCGGGAGCACAAAGAAAGAAAATCGCATTTAAACTTCTAAGAATAGAGTCTGAAATAGCCATTATTCTTAGTCGAGTTGTTGACCTTAGGAATAAAGCGGCCCATTGGGCTTCTTTAGATGATTCAATATTTATTGCCAACGGGAAAAATCTTTTGGTTGATAAATCACTTCAAATTAGTTTCTTTAAAGACTGTTTAAAGGCTGAGCAATATCTGTGGGGTAAAATGGAAGAAATACATAAATACAACATTGAACACAAGCTGATTTCTCAAAAACAGTATGAAGAAGCGATAAGTGAAATGGTGAAGCTAGTATGGCCTTCTGCGCCCAAATAATTCACTCCCTTATTTGTTGATATAAGCTAAAACAGCAAAAGCTCATATTAGTATAATCGCTTGTGATATTTCATAACTGGCAGAATCAAAAGATAATACAATAAGAAAAAGGCCAAGCGCATTTAATAATAATTTATTCCATTTCCAGTTTCTCATATTCTCACTGCCCCTGGTATTGTCGCCTTACTTTTCATTTGGCTTTGGCGCTTTTATAAAATCCGGGCCTAAATCTTTTCCCAATTCTTTCGCAGCTCTTTCAACAAGAGCATATACTTCGGGCATTAAGAATGGCTTTCTTAAGTATTCCATGGCCCCCAACTCAAACGCTTTTTTCACTGATTCCTCACTCGCATAAGCAGTAACCATAACGCGTTTCATGTTTGGATACTTTCCTTGTATTATTTTTAGAAGTTCCATTCCGTCCATAACCGGCATTTTAAAGCCTGTAAACATTAAATCGAATGATTCTTTTGATAGAATATCAAGTGCTTCTTCGCCACTTAAGGCCCCTTTAACATAACACCCTTTTATTTTTAATATTTCCTTGAATGATTCAACAATCCCAATCATGTCGTCCACAACGAGAATCTTCATGGGATAATCAGCTTTTTCAATGGAAGAAGTGGAGGGTTTCATTGTTTCTTTAGTTGTACCAGATTTACGCCAACCGATTCTAAAATCTTGATAGAACCAAAAAAGGTCTTCATATAATAATATTGGCCATATCATTACAACAAAAACTGCCGTCCAATGTCTAGTATAGCCACGTCGCTTCAAAGGATCCGTTTCCATAAGATCATTCCATACTCGCGATATACCAAATACGATATATAGAAATATAAAATAATAAAGCAGGTTAAGCGGGGTGGTCAAAAGATTGCCTTTGCTCGACATTGATAATGTAGCATATTGAGCATACATAAATATTGGCAAAAAGATTCCTATAAAGCCAAGGATAACATTAACAATAGAATGGTCGATTTTCTCTATGGCTGAAGAAATAATTGAGGCGAGGAGAGTTAGTTTGAGAAGCGCCCAAGAAGCTAACAGCAAACCGGCTATTTCAATGAGTCCGGGATAAATATTATGACTAATATTATTTCTTGCAACAATACTGGAGACATATCCATCAGCAAGCAATCTAAACACTATAATATTCTGAATAAATATTTGCAATTCTTCAGGAACATGGACCAATATGCCAAATAAGACTTTTATGAGTCTGATAAATAAAATATTTAACACAAAAACAACTATAACTGCAATGCAGGATACGACAAAAATGGGTATCAAAAGCTGAATAAGGATAAGTAAAGGGGTTGCAAAGTCTTTTCCAAACAGAATAGGCATCAAATACACAATAACGATTCCTGTCACTGTTGTCTGAAATATCGGTCCAAAAATCATCATAAGACAACCTGTTCTCATGGAGAGATCGGTTTTATTTTTCGATAATAAACCGCCAAAAAGCAGATAAGAAGTGGTTGCCAGAGAGGATATGATAATAGCCACCCATACCTGCCAAAATCTTAATAGAGAAATTCCGCCAATTATTGCATCAATGAACATATTCTTACCGCCTTATAGAAGAATTATACGCCCTGACAATAAACATTCAATGCTACATTACCACTCGTTGATCTCAATAAGCGTGTTGCAATGGGTGGACAGGCGATTTGTATGGGAATGGCTAAGTTGGGGGATAATAATTGACTTTTTAAAACAGGGTTAACCCAAGAAAAAGGTCTTTAAAATCATATTAACGCCCGTCAAAATCAATGTGCCAACTATGAACGAAAGGATGCAAACAAGAAAAGCAAAAAGTATTGAAAGAAAGATATTATAACTTAAGAAAAGCCATGAATAGAATAAAAACACGACACCCAATATAAGAGATATATTAGTTATTATTTTTGCTGCTCTTACAGTAAATGCAACTATACTTTCATAAGTAAGTCGTATTTTCATTGGTTCGCCCTTTGCTATTCTATTTAATTCTTCTTCACTATCTTTTGGCAATGGTTTGTCTGTATCAGACAAACAAGTATCATCAATCAGATTTTGGCTGCCACATATCCCGATTTTCAAGTTTATCCAGCCTAACCAAGCAAGTAACCCGCTGATAATTAATACAATTGTATATTTACGAAAAAACCAAACTAATAAAGCTGCAATAATCCACAACAAAACTCCATAGGTTATAGGGACAATGCGAGAGCCTCTTTGTCCGGAATAGTTGTCACTCATTGTTAATTATCTCCAATGATAGCCATAATTTCCTCAACCCCCCCCCCCCCCCCACCACCACCAAAAAAAGAATTATATGCCCTGACCAAGGGTTTAGTCGTTTATACTTTTAACATCGGATATCTTGGAAGAGAAATTACATTCAACAATTACACTTTTTCCAATAAGAGAATTCCCTTTTGTAATATCATGATAAATATATGCATATATTTTTTCCTTGTTTTCTAATTCAACCTCAGCCACTAAATCTGTTATTTTACCTTTAATGTTTGGGTTTATATCCATTCCAGCGTGAGGCCCATATCCATCAGGTATTTGTTTCATATTCTCACCGCCTTATGAAAGAATTATACGCCCGCTTAAATATTAAGCAATAAATTGCTTTCGGCGGGCGCCATTTATTATAGTGGGGGTCTAAGGAACGCGCCCGCAGATAGTGAATGGGCTGGGTATAATCAGAGGTCTGGCTCGGCAGGAAACGAGTCGAGCCATTTTATCGTTCCCGCAAACCATTGCGGATTTTGGGCGGCTTGGAGCGGCGCTTGCGTCGCGACAAGCCGCCTTATTCTTAGCTGAGGGATCGTTCTCTTCCGCCGAAGGGTCGCTCTGCGGGCCGTAGGCGGCCTGCCTGCCGGCAAGGCAGGCATTTTTAGCGTCAGCGCAGGAAGGATCTCCGCTCTCGGAATACAATAACATGCCTTCTATTGCCTCTATCGAATATTATGCCACTTTCCGATGTGCCATTTAATTTTTCCATGTTTTCCAGTATAGCATTATTTTGCTTTTCTCCTGTAAAGGTCGCTCACGGAGAGACTTCGTATAAAGCACTCTGTCCAGAAAATATCCTCATCCTTGCGGATTTTTTCTGGGAGAAGTTCGCTCCCTCCTACAGTCGTCCCGCTAAAGCGGGACTCCTTCCGGCCCTCCGCTTCCCCTTCGATTCGTCGCCATTATTAGATATAAGGACTTGCTCCTCTCTCAGGGTCGCTTCGGGTGACAGGCGCAAAAAAATGCTCCCTCTTTCATGTATTCATATTTTTTATAGGAGGTGGTCATATGTCCCGTTTGGCAGGCATTGTCGGTTCCAGGTCTCTCCCCGCTTCATTTTCCCCGTTTATTTCCTCGCTTGTTTCCGCGTTAGTTGCCCGTGGTTTCAGGTTGGCCTCAGGCGGCGCTGTCGGGGCGGATCAGTTCGCCCTTTCAGCACTGGTTGAGCAGGGTGCGTCAGCTTCGGGTGTTGTTTATTCCGCCTGGTCTTCCGCTTCCGGTTTTCCTGTTTCGGTCCAGCCTTTGGTTTCTCGTTTCCTTGCTTCCGGCGGTCAGGTTGTTTGGGGTTCAGGGTCTTCCTCTCAGCCTCGTTCTGCTGTGGTTTCTGCGCTTCTTGGCAGGAACAGCCGCCTTGTTTCTGCTTGTTCGCTTGTCATTGCTTTCATTCACGGCCAGTCCCATGGCACGCTTTTCACCATTCGTCAGGCGGTTAGGCGGGGCATTCCGGTTTACGTGTTCCTTTGCGGCGGCGGGGCTTCTTTGCCCGCTGATTTGGCTTCCCATTGTCTTATTCTTTCGGGAAAGGAGGCGGTTTAGTTATGTATATTCCTATTCATCCGTGCTGTTATTGCGGAAAGACCGAGGCGGGGTACGCCTGTACTACGGCAGAAAAGGTTGAGTGTTTCAGGTTCCTGAATTATCTGCAGAAGCTTAACAGAATGAGGGCGCAGAAAGTCCTCATAAAAGAGCTTAAGTATTTGTTAGAAGCAAAGAAGGGAGGAAAATAACATGAAAGCAGCTATTTATACAAGAGTTTCCACTGATAGTCAGGCAGAGGTTGAATTCAATTCCTGCGAGACGCAGGAGCTGAAAATAAGGTCATTCATCGCCAGCCAGAATGATATCGAGATTTATAAAGTCTATTCGGATCAGGGATATTCGGGAGCTAATCTTGATAGACCGGCCTTGAAAGAAATGCTGTCAGATATTCAGCAGGGAAGGATCGATACTGTCATATCATATAAGATAGACAGATTAACGAGGTCGCCGAAGGATTTCTATCATTTGATCGAGATTTTCGAGAAGGACTCCGTCAGCTTTCTGTCCATTACGGAGCGATTCGATACTTCCACTCCTTCCGGCAGGCTTTTGCGGAACATCATGCTTACCTTCGCCCAATTCGAGAGAGAGCTTATCAGCGAAAGAATAAGGGATAAGATATTTGAACGGGCTAAAAAGGGCATGTGGAGCAGCGGAAAAGCTCCATTCGGTTATAAAAAGGAAGACAAGAAGCTGGCAATTGAGCCGAGAGAAGCCGAGATAGTTAAATTAGCCTTTGAAAGCTTTGTCTCTTATCCTTCCATTTCCGCCCTCTACCACAAATTGAAGGAAGCAAATATGCTGAACAGGTCGGGCTTGCCGCTTTCGAAGACGACTCTCGGCAGCATGTTGGAGAGCATCGTCTATACTGGCGTGATAAAGCACAAGGGCGCTTTCTATCCGGGGATACACACGCCGATAATATCGAAAGAACTATTCGATGAAGTCCGGGATTTGAGGATAGACCGCGTAAGGCCGAAGAAGTCGATGAGCTTTAACTACTCGCTGTTCCCCGGCCTTGTGCGGTGCAAAGAGTGCGGCTCGGTAATGGGCGCGACATTCACCAACAAGATCACGAACGGAGAGCGCACCAAATACTTTTATTACCGCTGTTCGCTTATAAATAGGCGGGATAGATCATTCTGCGATATCCGTCAGGTCAGCGCGGACCGGCTTGATGATTTCATCATAGATAACCTTGATAAGATACGCAAAAATAAACAATATCTCGACAGTTTGATCTATGTGCTTAATCATAACGACCAGGGTATGGCTAATGGTATCGAACTCAAGGGGTCATACTCTCCGATAACCGCGGAAAGAACCCTGGAAATACTTAATAACATCGTCGACGGCTCAAAGTTGAAGGGAAAAGTCGAAAAAAGGATCATCATGAAAAGGCACATCGAAAAGGTCATATATTCGAAAGAGACAATAGAAGTCAGGTTATTGTATTCCGAGAGCGGAGATCCTTCCTGCGCTGACGCTAAAAATGCCTGCCTTGCCGGCAGGCAGGTACCACTGAACTAACTGCCCGCCTTCGCTACAGCTTCGGCGGACTAAACCGTCGAAGCAAACAATATCTAATTAATCTGCTACCCGCCCTCCGAAGCCCGACGTAGCTAATGGGCGATGCTGGGATCGAACCAGCGACCCCCTGCGTGTGAAGCAGGTGCTCTACCACTGAGCCAATCGCCCATTAACGGAGTCAAGTGTTAATCAGCCGTCACCTGACGACCGGCTGGTGACCACTAAACTACGCGCCCTCTTTAAAACAGTCTGCATATTATCAAAATTGATGGCCAAATTCAAATGTGCAGTTTTTAGTGTTTGGATATTGATTTTGGGATTTTGTCATTACGAACGAAGTAGGTAGTAGCCCCACGGGGATACTCAATCGTCGCTTCGCTCCTCTTTAAGAGGGGTTCCCCTTAACGTCCCTCGGCTCCGCTCGGGACTGATCCCCCAAAGAAAAAACTCCCGTTTTATTCTCTCTTGCTCGCTCTGCTCGCAATTCACTCTTTTTCCCTGTTCGAATACCAAAATATTCTATATCGTTTGAATTTTGGATTTTGAGTTTTGATATTACCAACCGCAGGTTGGTAGTAGCCCCACGGGGATTCGAACCCCGGCTGCCAGCTTGAAAAGCTGGTGTCCTAACCCCTAGACGATGGGGCCACATAGGATCATCAGATCACCAGAATATCAGGATCCAAGTCAATACTACAAACCTATCATTTTTTCGATAGGTCCTTGGTCAAAAAATAACTTAGTACGGTCCTTATGATAACTATCGCCCCAAGCATGCCGAGCGATTCCCAGGTCGGCGTTGTTATTGTCTTTACTATATCACCGGCGATAAAGAATTCCAGCGAAAGAACAAGGTAACTGCCCAGTTTAAGCCTTATCTTCTCGTTCAATTCAACCGCTTTCTTGCGA